>Ga0208373_1000272_pt1 | contig 96311 bp, 68 predicted proteins | sample RifOxyC2_FD_184036 | JGI IMG/M metagenome (GOLD analysis project Ga0208373, IMG submission 184036) | Soil microbial communities from Rifle, Colorado - Rifle Oxygen_injection C2 (SPAdes) | ecosystem: Environmental > Terrestrial > Deep subsurface > Rock core/Sediment | place: Rifle, Colorado... | reverse complement strand
AACATCTATCGAATCAACAATTGAACATCTATCGAATCAACAATTGAACATCTATCGAATCAACAATTGAACATCTATCGAATCAACAATTGAACATCTATCGAATCAACAATATAACCCCAAAATACATGAAATTAATTATCATTTTAACTCTATTTGTTGGTTTTTCAAATATAATACCTGCACAAACAAAAATTTATAATCCTGATGCAAATGCAAAAAAAGAATTAGCAGATGCTATTCAAAGAGCGGGAGAGAAGCAGAAGCATGTACTTATTCAGATTGGTGGGAACTGGTGTCCATGGTGTATTAAATTTCATAAGTTCGTCGGTGCTCATGCTAAAATTGATTCATTAATAAAGAACGATTATGTATTTCTTCTTTTAAACTACAGCAAGGAAAAAATTGAAAACAGAAATCTGGATATAATGAAGCAGTTGAATTTCCCCCAGCGATTTGGGTTTCCTGTTCTTGTCGTTCTTGATGGAAGCGGAAAAGTACTGCATATTCAGGACTCAGGCTATCTCGAATCCGGAAACGATTACGATGAAAAAAAAGTAATGACTTTTCTGAAAAACTGGTCGCTGGGAGCTTTGAATCCGGAATTGTATAAGGAAAAATAAGTGATATATCAAAAGAGAAACATGACACCTACAATTTTATAGGATGGGGTAGAACATGGAGCGATTCTCTCTATTCTCCAATTCTTTTATTTCTCTAATAAAAAAAAATCATCTTTTATTTATAAATTTGCCAAAATTTGATTTTTATGGCAAAGAAAGTATATGTCGGAATGAGCGCAGACATGATTCATCCGGGACATTTAAACATAATCAAAGAAGCGTGTAAATTAGGCGATGTAATTATCGGACTTCTTACTGATAAAGCGATAGCAAGTTACAAACGCCTGCCCGCGCTTAAATACGAACAACGAAAAATTATTATCGAAAACATAAAAGGAGTTACAGAAGTTGTACCACAGGAAGAGCTTGACTACTCACCAAATTTGCGTAAACTGAAACCCGATTTTGTTGTACACGGCGACGACTGGCAAAAAGGAGTACAGCAGCAAACACGACAGAAAGTTATTGAAACACTGACAGAATGGGGCGGACAACTTTATGAAGTTCCCTATACTAAAGGAATTTCATCCACACAACTCAATCAAACGCTCAAAGAAATCGGGACAACTCCTGAAATAAGAATGGAAAAGCTAAAGCGGCTTATAGACGCTAAACCCATTGTAAAAGTTCTCGAAGCGCATAACGGACTCACAGGTTTGATTATCGAAAATGTTACTGCTGAATGTAAGGGAAGAAATAAAGAATTTGATGCAATATGGCTCAGCAGTCTGACCGACTCTACTGCAAAAGGTAAACCTGATATAGAAGCTGTAGATGTAACCTCCAGACTTCACAGCCTGAATGACATTCTGGAAGTAACAACAAAACCCATTATTTATGATGGAGACACGGGCGGTATTCCCGAACATTTTGTTTTTACAGTGAAGACCCTTGAACGACTAGGAGTGTCGGCAATTATAATTGAAGATAAAACAGGATTAAAAAAGAACTCCCTTTTTGGCACCGATGTTCAGCAAACACAAGCGTCAATAGAAGACTTTTGCTATAAAATAAGTGCCGGAAAAAAAGCGCAGGTAACAAAAAGTTTCATGATTATCGCACGCATTGAAAGCTTTATTTTAAAACAAGGATTAGAAGATGCAATAACACGCGCCAAAGCTTATATTGAAGCAGGAGCTGATGGAATTATGATTCACAGCAAAGAAAAAAACGGTGAAGAAATATTGCAATTTTGCAAACAATACAAAGAGTTTGAGAAGAAAGCCCCTTTAGTTGTTGCGCCCTCAAGTTATAATCACTTATACGAAGAGCAACTGATTGAAGCAGGCGTGAACATTGTAATATATGCGAACCATTTGCTGCGAAGCGCTTATCCGGCAATGCTTGAAGTTGCAAAATCTATTCTTATACACGAGCGATCTCTGGAAGCAGATGAAAAATGTATGTCTATTAAAGAAATTCTAAATTTAATTCCCGGTACAAAATAATGCTTCAACCTGAAAAATTTTATAATTGGCTAATTACCGAAAATGTTGATTTCTTCACAGGTGTGCCCGATTCTTTATTAAAAGATATCTGCGCATTTATAACAGATAACACGCCGAAAAAAAACCATATAATTGCTGCAAACGAAGGAAACGCTGTTGCTCTGGCAGCAGGTTATCATCTTGCCACAAAAAAAATACCGCTTGTTTATATGCAAAATTCAGGATTAGGAAATGCAGTCAATCCTTTATTATCTCTCACGGATAAACAGGTTTACAATATCCCCTTACTTCTGATGATTGGCTGGCGCGGAGAACCCGGAGTGAAAGATGAACCGCAGCATATATCACAGGGAGAGCTCACTCCTGCAATGCTTGGGCTTTTAAAAATCCCTTATTGTATCTTGAGCGACAACGAAAAAGAAGCTTTTTCTCAAGTTAAAAATGCGATAAAAGAAATTAATTCCGGAAATGCTGTTTATGCTTTTGTTGTCAGAAAAAACACTTTTGAAAAATATTCGATAAAAACAAAAATACAAACGGAATACAAGCTATTACGTGAAGAAGCAATAAATCATATTATTAAAAAAATACCGCGGGATACCATTATTGTTTCAACGACAGGCAAGACTTCCCGCGAACTTTTCGAGTGCCGCAAAACGCTAAAACAACCACATCACTTTGATTTTTTAACCGTGGGTTCCATGGGTCATTCAAGCCAGATTGCGTTATCTATTGCATTAAACAAGCCTGATAAAAAAATAATTTGCCTTGATGGCGACGGGGCGCTCCTCATGCACATGGGTGCGTTAGCCCTTATTGGAACAATGACGCCAACAAACTTTATTCATATTATCATTAACAATGGAGCGCATGAATCTGTAGGCGGGCAGCCAACTGTAGGCTTCAATATTGATATTCCTGCAATAGCAAAAGCAAACAATTATAAATTTTCAATTCGTGTTTCAACAATTGAAGAGCTCGATGCAGCATTCAATTCCGTTTCAGAAAATAAATGTCCCGCTTTAATTGAAATCAGAGTAAAAACAGGCTCCCGTGATGATTTAGGAAGACCCGATATTAAACCCGAAGAAAATAAAATCAAGTTCATGAAAAACCTTGAATCGTGATGGAGCAAAAAGTATTTCGACAAAATGAACTGGATAAACTGAAAAAAGTTCTCTCTAATTATAAGCCTGAAAATATTTTTCTTGTACGAGGCAATAACTCATTTCAGACATCGGGTGCAGAGCAATTCATTAAAGATATTTTAGGATGTTCAGATATAAATTCATTTTATGATTTTAGTAGTAATCCGAAAATTGAAGATCTAAAAAAAGGTATTGAAATTTTTCAAAGAAAAAATCATGATCTGATAATTGCAATTGGCGGTGGAAGCGTAATTGACATGGGAAAACTTATCAGTGTTCTTGCCCATCAGAAAGCAGATATTGAAAGAATTGTTTCAGGAAAAGAAAAAATAGAAACCCCAAAAACAAAATTGCTGGCTATACCTACTACAGCAGGTTCCGGCGCAGAAGCCACCCGTTTTGCCGTGCTTTATATCAATAATATTAAATATTCCGTAAAACATACTTTCATTCAGCCGGACTTTGTATTTTTATCATCCAAATTCAACTTGCCCGAAAACACATACACTGCCGCATGTTCAGGAGTTGACGCTTTCTGTCAGGCTGTTGAATCTGTATGGAGTGTAAAAGCAAATCAGGAATCAGAACAATACGCTTTACTGGCAGCAGAACTGATGTGGAATAATTTACAAAAAGCTATTTTTGAAAAAGATGAAATAGCGAGAGAAAAAATTCAGGAAGCATCATTTTTATCTGGAAAAGCAATAAACATTTCTGAAACAACTGCCCCTCATGCTCTCTCCTATGCTTTCACTTCGTTCTATAATATTCCGCATGGACACGCTGTAGCGCTTAGTCTGCCTTTTTTCATGAATTATAATTATAATATAAACGATGAAAACTGTGCTGATAAACGTGGCGCAAATCACGTGAAAGAAAAAATAAATAAACTATTAAAAATTTTTAATGTAGAAAGCATCCATGCGCAGACTGCAATCGAAAGCTTCTTTAATTCTGTTGGTATTAATATCAGAATATTAACACTGGTTGATAATTTTGATTCCCGAGTTATTATTAATAATATTAACTTTGACCGCCTGAATAATAATCCCCGAATTATTTCTGAAAAAACCATCTTGGAATTTTTAGAAGATTCAAAATAAAAAAAATATGCTTCTTTACATAGATCCCGCATCCACAAGTACCCTTCTCTACATTGTTATCGCAATAATTGCAACCATTGCATTCACGCTACGCGGATTTATTTACAAAATAAAAAACCTGATGACCGGAAAAGGTTTTATTGACAATAAAGAATTAAAAAAAACGGATATTATTTTTTATTCAGAAGGGAAACAGTACTGGCCGATTTTTTTACCTGTCATAAAAGCTCTTGAAAAAAGAAATGTAGCCTGCGCCTATTTAAGTTCAGATAAAGAAGACCCGGGATTGCAATACCAATCGGAATTTTATGACAGTAAATTCATAGGCAAGCTTACAATTACAGCAATTTATCTGAATAAATTAAAAGCAAAATTCGTTGGAATGACTACTCCCCAATTAGATGTGATGATGATCAAACGCTCAAAAAATGTAACACATTACGCACATATTGTTCACGCACCTATTGATATTTTTACTTATAGAAAATTTGCCTTCGATTATTTTGATTCCGTCTTTTGCTCAGGTTCACATCAGATTGAAGGAATCAGAAAACTTGAAGAAAAAAGAGGAACACCGAAAAAATTATTGTTGGAAACAGGCTTTACCTATTACGATTTTGCTCTGGAAGAAATAAAAAACATGCGTATTCCAGATAAAAATAAACCTGTAGTTCTTGTTGCGCCTACATGGAAAGAATACTCAATCATCAATCGCTTTGGAATAGTATTCTTTGAAAAACTGCTGATGAATTCTGAATACGATATTATTCTTCGCCCGCATCCGCAAACATATATAAGTTTTCCTAAGCTAATCAAAGAAATTGAAGATTTTGCAAAAAATGAACCCCGAATAAGCATTGACCGTAATCCTTCAGGAAGCAGAAGCATGGCAATTTCTGACCTTATGATAAGTGATCTTTCCGGAGTTTTCTGGGATTATTCCTTCTTATATTCAAAACCCGTGTTACTGCTAAAAACAGAATTTGACACCATCGAAGGATTTGAAGGCAGCGAGCTGAATTATCAGATGTGGGAAATGAAAGAACGCAGAAGATTGGGCAGAGAATTTACAGAAAATGATTTGGAGAATATAAGCAGCATTGTTAATGAGCTTTTAAAAAATCCTCCGCTGGTTGAATTGGAAGAATTAAAAAATCAATCGGTATACAATTTCGGAAACGCAGGAGAAACAGCAGCAAAACAAATATTAGAAATTATTAACAAAACTACATGTTTGGTTATGTAAATACGTTGCTACATGTTTGGCTCTGTAAATACGTTGCATGCAACGTATCTACAGGAGCAAACCTTAAACCTTAAACAAATAAATGAACTTTTTTGAATACATAATTGCTCCTTTTATTTTCATAATAAAACAAATTTTTCTGTTCAGCTACGATATTACAGGGAACTACGGAATTTCTGTAATTCTTCTCAGCTTTGCTATATCCGTATTACTGCTGCCGGTTTTCTTTCTTATCGAGAAAACAAAAAAACGCAACGACACCGTAAAACAAAAAATGAAACCCCTGCTTGATGAAATAAAGCGATGCTACAAAGGGCAAGAGCGTTATTATTATATTAAAACGCTGAACAGGCAACACAATTATAGCAACTCTAAGGCATTAATTCCTATTTTATCTCTTTTATTACAGATACCCTTTTTCATCGCGGCATATCAATTTTTAGACAATTATGAGCCATTATCAGGAATAAATTTTGGGTTCATCAACGACCTTAAAAAACCCGATGGATTATTCGGCATCATAAATTTCCTTCCCATTGCAATGACGCTGATAAACTTAATTACAGCATACTTTTATACAAAAAACGGAGACCCTTCTGAAAAAAAACAAATGCTTCTTGTTGCTGTATTATTTCTTATTCTGCTTTTCAATCTTCCTGCCGCATTGGTTCTATATTGGACTATGAATAATGTATTCAGCTTTTTCCGCTTATTTATTACACATCCGGAAGTTTTTAAAAAACCCGATTTGAAAACTTTTATCAATAAAATATATTTACAGCTAAATCCTTTACGAAAAAAACTGCGACTCTTTCTTGCTGTAATAACCTTGATTGCTATAGGAACTCAAATCAGTTGGGCGATACAGTTTAATTTCGATACGATTGTTATGAGGCTGTTTCTGGCAATTGCAGGCAGTTTCCTCTTAACAATAATAACAGCTTTTGCGATTGTTTCATATAAAATCAATAAAGAAAAAATATTAAAAATCAAAATTCGCCCTCAACTCTTTTTCATTTTACTTTTTTCAGCTATATATTTCTTTTTTGCATCGTGGTTTTTCTTTACAGGAACGAATGATGTCCTGCTACTTATAGCAATTTTATTTTTATTGCCCTCTCAATTGATAGGATTAATAAATTTCGTCCAGATAAAAAAAAGTGTAAAAAAAACAAGCTTCATAATTGCTGCATGTATATTAATGCTTACTTTGGCTTATCAGATAATCTGCCTTGTTATTCTGATAGAGGGAACACCTGTAGCATATCAAATATTTAATATTGAATTTATAATTACGGGAAACACATGGCTTCACTTTGCTGAAGCAGGAATTATCGCAACAATACTTACTATTCCATATTATTGGAAAAACAATGCAATTCAAACCTATTTACCTGGAAAACATTATTGGCTTATTGTAATTCTTTCCCTTGCATATATCTTCGGTTTAATCTTTTTCTGGAATCCTCTGATAGTATACTCTTCCTATCCTGAAAATTTTTATTTCCCAGCGATTGCTATATTAAGTCAAAATTTTATTCCTTTTATTATTTGCATAGGAATAAGTATTTTCATTTTTATTTTATTTCCCAAAAAAGTTAAATATCTCTTTTTGATTTTTATTTTATCTCTGACATTATTAGCATTTCTATATTGCAATATTATTCCTTTTGATATTGGCACGCTACAAGTAAATTTCTTTTCTAACGAACAAAATCTTGTACAAAGCCCTTTCTATTTTTTTATTGAAAATATTTTTATTCTAACTGTATTTATTATTGTTTATCATATTATAAAAAGAAACTTTGTGAAACCGGTAATATGGGGATTGATAATTTTAAATTTCACGATTATTGCTCAAAGTCTTTTCGTTTCAATCAATACAGGACATTTTTATCATACTAAAAATACCCAAAATGAAAATGATTCTATCAACAATATAAAAGGAAAAATTTCTTTTTCAAAAGATAACAAAAATGTAGTCCTTTTTATTATAGATGGCGCGCAAGGATGGTTTATGAATGATATACTAAATGAAAAGCCCGAATTACAAAATATTTTTTCAGGTTTTACCTACTATCCAAATACGCTTGCAATGTCAACCTTTACTTATGCCTCCGTCCCGTCTATTATGTGCGGGTTCGACTATTCTGTTGAAAACATGAACAAAGAACAAGATAAAAACATAAGCAGTAAAATAACAAACGCATCTGAACTTTTCTTAAAAAAAATAAAACAAAAAGGATATTATTTTACATCTACTTCACATTGTTATTCGAATATAGATTATAAGAAAATTGACAATTATTTACCGGAATGGCATCCGTCCTGGTCGTATGAACTGGAGCTAGGTAAGCCTAGTGAAATGTGGTATACACGTTTATGGGAAAATGCACTTTTTTCCTGCGCTCCCTTATCTTTAAAACCCTTAATTTATAACAATAAAAAATGGTTGGTATCAAAACAAACGGACATCAATTCCAATGAATTTCATAAATACAATTTTCAAAGAGTATTACCTGAAATCTGTGATAACAAAAGCGATGAAACAAATTTCATTTACATCCATTCCCTTTTCACGCACCCTCCGTGGGATGTTATGAATGATAATAAAAATTTTATCAGATTTGCATCTCCTTATGCAAACTTTCGCTGGTTTGTCAAAACTTTTATACAATGGATTGAATGGATGAAAAAAAATGATGTCTATGACAATACGAAAATTGTACTTGTTTCTGATCATGGAGTCGGATGGAGTCTACATGAAAGAATAGAGGTTAAAGTACCTGTAAACTGGGAAGAAAACACCGCTATTGATCCAAGAAATTTCTTGCATTTGAATGCCTTATTGTTAATCAAAGATTTTAATTCCAAAGTGCCTCTGAAAAAAGACTGGAGGCTTATGAGCAGTGCAGATGCGAGCTCTATTGTTTTCGATGAAAACGATCCCACGAAATCCGATTCAACATCAAGAACAATAAAAGCATATATTACAAAATGGGTTCAGGATATAGATAATACAAATGTATACGATATTTCAGACGAATTTGAAGTAAAAGACAATATTTTCGATTTAAAAAACTGGAAAAAAATTAAATAATTTTGTTTTTATTTTACTCCTCCAGAAACTTTAAAAATTTCTCCTCAAAATGTTCATTAAACCATTTGTCTATCATATTTTTTTTAAAGCGCCACTCCTTACCAAGCTTTGCAGCAGGAATTTTTCCATCCTGTGCCCAGATATAAATTGTTTGTGGTTTTAATTTAAGGTATTTAGCAACTTCTTCAAGTGTCATTATCTCGTCCATAAGCTATTTTTCGTTAGAAAACAAAGAAGTATCTTTTTTTGAATCTGTTGTATCATAAGGGCTGATTGGCTTTATATCGTATATTATTTTGTTTTTGTTTTCCGGAAAAGCAATTTGATTCACGGAATATATAACAGCAGTATAAAAATTGCCATCATATTTTCTGAAAAATTTGAATTCTTCATTTTTTTCGCACAGAAAAGGTCTTAAATTCCATGATAACTGAATGCCTACAAATGCCAATATGATTACCCATATTTTAAAAACCGTAACACCAATTTGTGGATAAATAGCTTTCTTTTCACAGGCAAATTTTAAGGCATCAACCATTAATTTAAGTCCGAAAATTCCTGCAAATATAAAAACGGCAACGTGTAATAATTGTAAGAAATGATAATTTCCACCTGTAAACTGGAAAAAAAGTACAATGGGAATAAATGAGAGAATAATTGTTGATGTCAGCACAAGCCCGCTTAAAACTATTATGATCATTTGGCGGATACTCATTTTTGAACCCAAAACCTGTTGGATAATAAAAAAAGAAGGAAAACAAATTAAAATTGCGCATATAAATAATAAGGTAACCTTCACACCAGCAGCAAGGGATTGCGCAAAACTATGATAGCTGCCCATTACAATCCCATAAAGAAAAGTAAATGCGCAAATAATTAAAATTTGTTTGAATATTAATTTATTCGACTGGCTTGAAGTTATCTCTTCAAAAAAGCTTTCCTTGTTATGGAAAACTCTGAATACATCAATAAAAAATGATATTTTTTTCATCGCACAATTTATTTTTTTGACAAAGATACGATATTATTTTAAAATACATATTTATTTTACTGTTTTTTATTGTTTGTTGATATTTATTATTATTTTTGTAAGAGAATTTCATAAGCTATATTTTTATCGGGTGTGATATTTTTTTACATCAGATAAGTAAAAACACTTATACAAAAAAGTGCTGCATTTGTACATTTTTACTGAAATTTAATTTTATTTTTTGTACCTTGTGTTGTTTTTCAATTGTTATACATTCAACATAGTATTAACTAACACTACAAAAAATGAGAATACAGAAACAAATTTTATATATTTTCTTTTTCATTTTTATTCTGAACGGATATGATATTTTTTCTCAGGGACAAAGCAAACTTGACAGCCTTTTAAAATTACTTCCTTATGATAAAAATGATACCAATAAAGTTCGTCACCTGCTTTATATCGCAGATGAATATGCGGTAACTGACCCCATCAAATCGCTTGACTATAGCCAGAAGGCTCTTAATCTTGCCTTTCAGGTAAACTGGGGACGGGGCATTGCAGTTTCTTATTTCAGAGTAGGGCAATCGTATTATGCACAAGGTAATTTTTTAAAGGCTCTTGAATATAAAAAGAAAGAGCTGAAAAAATGGGAAGAGCTGAAATTCGATCAGTGGATATGTGGAGCATTGGCTGAAATAGGGGTAATATACAGCGATCTGGGAAAGAATGTGGAAGCCATGGAGTATTATGTGGCTTCATTAAAACTGGCAGAAAAGAATGATTATAAGATCAGGATAGTAACCAATCAATGCAATATGGCCAGTCTTTACTGCACACAGGGCGATACGGTGAAGGCTATGGAATATTATCAGAAATCACTTGACAACAGCCGTAAGTTTGGTCTTTTGAACTATGAAGCCGAGAACCTGACTAATATTGGAAATATATATAATAACAGGAAAAACTTAACTGTGGCTACAGAGTATTATTTCAAGGCACAAGATATTTTTAAAAACCTGAATAATAAAATCAATACAGCAATCATTCTCGGAAACATAGGAGGTATGTATCAATACAGGGGCGATTCAGCTCGTACAGCAGGAAATAATTTTTTAGTCAAAAAATACAGTGATAAATCTCTTGACTTGTTTTTTCAGGCATTGGCGCTTTCAGAGGAATTGGGTAATATTTTTCTTCAGGCAAATTTTACAGGAAATATTGCTGCTGTTTATATCATTGAGAAAAAATTTTCGGAAGCCGAGCATTACCTCAAACGTTCGTTGGAACTGGCTAACCAAACGAAGGCCATTCAAGAGATCAGTATAGCTTACCAGCGATATGCTGATTTGTATAAAAAGCAGGGAAAATTTGAAAAAGCGCTCTTGTATTATGAATATTTTGTTTCTTCAAAGGACAGCATTACCAATGAGGCCAGTAAAAATCAGATTGCCGAGATGCAAATAAAATATGAAACCGAAAAAAAAGAAAATGAAAATAAAATACTTACCCGTCAGAATGAATTACAATCCTTACAGTTAAAGAACAATCAATATTTCATTGCAGGGCTGATTATTATTCTGATATTTGTCATAGCATTTGCTTTTCTTTTTATTCGTCAGAACAAAATCAAAGCACGGCAAAAAGCATTGCAGTTTGAACAAAAATTGCTCAGAACCCAGATGAATCCTCATTTTATTTTCAACTCGCTGGCAAGCATTGAAAGCTTTATTTATGAACAACAGCCCAAAGAAGCAGGAATGTATTTATCGAAATTTGCGCAACTCATGCGCCTGATACTCGAAAATTCAAAATCAGAATATATCACGCTTGCACAGGAACTGGATACACTGAATTTCTATCTGTCATTGCAAAAAATGAGACTGAATGAACAATTAGATTATACTATAGAGATAGAACCTGCTTTGAATCCTGACCATATTTATATTCCTCCAATGCTTACACAGCCTTTTATCGAAAATGCCATTGAACATGGCTTCAGAGGTATAAAAGAGACTGGTTGTATTCATATACGTTTCAGACTTGTTAACGAATCAATCGAAGTGCAAATAACAGATAATGGGATTGGAATGACGCAAAGCCAGCAGCAGAAAGACCTTCATTCAGTACACAAATCAATGGCTCTGCAAATTACACGGGAACGCTTGAATATTCTGAATAAATCGAAAAAACAAAAAATGTATTTCAACGTTACAGATATTATGAATGAACAAAATATTTGCAAAGGGACGAAAGTATTGTTTTTAATACCGGTGTAAAAAAATAATATGCAACAACACATTGTTAAAATAAAAATTATAATTCTGCTGCTGGTTTGCATAATTTTCTTATTTATTCCAGGGTATTATAGCGATTCTGCTCGTGCTATTTTTGCAACCTGTTTCGCATCCTTTATTTTAGGATTTATTTTTCCTGCATTATGGAAAGAATTTTCCTTTTATAAACATCATTTATTTATAAAACCTAACTGGAATGACCCACTCAAATTTAAAAAACCCCTTTCAATTATCCATTTAACAGGATGGATTTTTATTTGTGCTGGCGCGGGGGGGCTTTTCAGAGATTTGTATTACTGGGAATGGGGCAATCTATTTACATTTACACTGATTGCCGCAGGAGTTGGAATATTTCCGGGCATTATCATTGTATTAAGAATTAAAAAAGATGTGATGAATTGATTAAAAAATAGATATAAAATGAAAAATAATATCGTACAACTCGCATTTGTTGGAATATTCATCTGCTTCTGGAATACCGGGGTATTTGCACAAGAAGAATTTTTTAAAAATTATGACAATCCCACTGATGGAATTATTTCTGCTTACAAAGGTGAATTTGCTGATAAAATTGATGCGATTGACAAACAAATCCGCGATATAAAACAGGATAAAGGTTTTACGGAACAAAAGTCATCGCGAAAGGACAGTTCGGGTTTTCATTTTGTTTACAAAAAAGGCGATGAGTTTCAAATTATCATAGTTATTAATAACGAGACCGAAATCCATAAAAGAGTCGTCTGGCTTTTTGAAAAGGAACGTATGTTTTATTGCGAACAAATCTGGACAAATTTTAAAACAAACAAGATTGTTGACTATCAGAAATTTTATCTTGAAGAAGGAGTCCTTTTTGCCTGGTTTAAACAGGAAAATCAATTGGTGGATAACAAAAGCATTGAATTTAAAGAAATGGTAAAAAGCCTTGCAGAATATTCTGACATTTTGAAAAAAGATTTTACGAATTAAAAAATTAAAAAAAAATTCTATGAAAATAATAATTTTAACAATATCAATATTAATTACAGTAAATACATTTGCCCAACAAGGGTTTTATCATTACTTTTTTTTGGCTGAATCAGATACGAATATGGTTACTTATAGCTTAAGCAATTTGTATAGCAAAGAATTTTCGTTTGATAAAAACAATACTGCTCAAAATAAAATATATCTGAAAAAAAGTACATCCTATAATGTTGACAAAAAAGGAAAGAAAAAACATGCTCATTCCACTATCAGAACGTTTGATAAAAATGGGAATAATAATTCCGTTTTGTGGTACAACGGTAGAAACAAAATAATAAAAAGTCAACAATTAATTTTTAATGACAGCGGCAAAGTATTATCCTACATTTCTATGAACCGTAGGGGCATTATCACAAAAAAAGATTCTTTCATTTATGACACTAACGGGAATCTTATTTGCGAAATAGAATACCGCAGAAAAGGTAAAATGCTGAAAAGAAAAACAGCAATAAAATACAACAGTGAAGGCAAAGCAACAGAAATTGATTATTTCAGATATAATAAGAAAATGGTTGAAAGGCTTACAAGCAGATACATTACAAACTATAATGAAAGTGGTACAAAAAAGGAAACAAGATACTATAACGGTAAGGGAAAACTGAAATATATATGGGATTTCGAATGTAATCCGGAAGGTGCTCCTGTTAGTACAATTTTAAAAGACACAACTAAAATCTGTGTTAAATATGATTATCAGGAAGACGGAAGTAAAATCAAAATACTCATTTTTACAGATGGGAAAGACCGTATAACAAAAACCATTGAAAAATATAATTCACAAGGAAAGCTTACAGAATATGCCAATTATAACCGCAAAAATAAAATTATCAGAAAGTACACTTATACTTATGACAACAATAATAACAACACAAGTTATACTGAATATAAGCGACAGGGAAAGAAAACAAAAAGACAGAATATCATGGAGTATGACGAAAGAAATTTGTTGAAGACATTGCATACTTACCGCAATACAAAATTAAAATCGAAATATTTTTATGAATATGATGATAATGGACTTAAAACAGAATCATTATTATTTAAAAATAATCAACATGCAAATAAGCTATTTCAGTATAATTATGAATTTTATAAATAACAGATATGCCATCATTACGTATTCTTATAGTTGATGATGAAAAAAAGGTTCGGAATACACTACGTAATCTGATAAAATTACATTATCACAAAGCAGATGTTATTGGTGAAGCAGAAGATGTAAATTCAGCTGCTGATGCTATTCGTGAGCACGAACCCGATTTAATTTTACTCGATATCAAAATGCCGGGAGGAACAGGTTTTGATTTACTCAAACAATATAACCCGATTCCCTTTAAAGTAATATTCATAACTGCTTTTAATGATTTTGCAGTGCAGGCATTCCGGTTCAGCGCGATAGATTATCTTCTCAAACCGGTAATCCCGGATGAATTGGTTAATGCATTACAACGCGTGGAGCAGGAAATTGACAAAGAAAATTTGATGCTGCGTTACAATGTTTTAATGGAAAATCTAAAACGCGATAATAAAAAAATCGTATTGAATAGTGCCGACTCAATGCAAATTGTTCTTATAAATGATATTATCCGTTGTGAAGCAGACCGCAATTATACAAGGATTTACATTCATAATAAGAATAATATTCTCATTTCAAAAAACCTGAAAGAATTTGATGAAATGCTTAGTCCATCCGGATTTTTAAGAGTACACCATTCCCATCTTGTAAATCCGGATTACATAGAAAAACTTGATAAAAAAGATGGAGGAACGCTCATAATGAAGGACAGTACGGGAGTTCCTGTTTCAACGCGAAAATACAGTGATATTCTTGCATGGTTTAATAAAATTTAAAACATCTAAAATCACTTGTACAAAAAACAGTTACTTCTGTACATTGATGATAAAACGCACAATTATTTTTACTATCTTTGAAATAATAAAAAATTAAACATTACAATTATGAAAACACAATTATTAATTCTGGGATTATTTTTAATTTCTTTTAGCATTTCAGCGCAAAGAATATATACCGTTGCCGGAAACGGAGCAGGTTATTTTTTGGGTGATAATGTACCGGCAACAACTACCGGAATGGCTCCACACGGAGCTGTTGCATTCGACTCGCAGGGAAATTTTTATATTGCAGATAACACGAATCGAATTCGTAAAGTGGATGTAGTTACTGGAATTATTACTACGGTAGCAGGTACGGGAACACCCGGTTACAATGGCGATGGGATACCTGCTACTTCAGCGCAAATCTATTATTCATGGGCTGTGGCAGTGGATGATGCAGGGAATATTTATATAGGAGATTACAGCAATAACAGAATTCGTAAAGTTGATGCTGCTACAGGACTTATTTCTACCATAGCAGGAACAGGTCAGTATGGGTATAACGGAGATACTATTCCTGCCACTTCTGCTAAAATAACCGAAGTCTTTGGCATTGCACTGGATACTGCCGGAAATATTTATTTTTCTGATTTTGGAAACAACAGGGTACGGAAAATTGATGCTGCTACAGGATATATCTACACTGTTGCCGGTAATGGCGATGATGGGTATAATGGCGATAATATTCCGGCCATTTCTGCTCAATTAAACCAACCCTATGGCATTGCAGTAGATGATTCCAATAATGTTTACATTGCTGATAAAGAAAATAACCGCATAAGGAAAGTTTCTGCTCTTACAGGCATGATTACTACAGTTGCCGGAAGCGGAATTAATAATACATATAATGGTGATGGAATTCCAGCTATAGAAGCTCATTTTGGAAATCCCAACAGTATTGCACTTGACGATTCATCGAATATGTATATTTCGGATACATGGAACGGTTTAATTTATAAAGTTTACAAATCTACAGGGCTCATTTATACAGCAGCAGGAACTATGTCTGGCGGACTTACAGAAGATGGAGTGCCAGCTCTTTCTGCGCAATTGACTATGCCTTACGGAGTGAATATAGATAAATGCAATAATATTTATATTACCCTTCCCGGTATTAACCGTATAAGAAAAGTTACAGCTTATGATATTGCAAGCACAGTTACCAATGTAACTTGCTATGGTATGTGTAATGGCTCAGTAATCATATCCCCCAATGGGGACAATTCTCCATACACTTTTTCTTGGAGCAATGGATTAGGTACAAATGATACGCTCACAAATCTCTGTGCCGGATCGTACACTGTTTCTGTAACGGACGGAACGGGTTGCATCTCTGCTTTGCCTGTTGTAATTACACAACCTTCTGAGCTGGAAATTTATACTACTGTTCAGAATGCGACCTGTCATGCTGACGGAAGTGTATCTGTACATGTTTCATCCGGTTATTTTCCATGCACATACTTCTGGTCAACAGGCGATACAATTACTACTGTTTCCGGACTCACTGCTGGAGAATTTTATGTAACTGTAACCGATGGTTTAGGTTGTTCAGTATTTGATACAGCTACTGTGGTAAATGCACCTGTATCTTATGCTTCTATTCCTATTTGCATGGTTACCGTAGATTCTCTATCACAACATAACATTATTTTCTGGGATAAAACATTAGTAAATAACGCTGATTCATTCATTGTTTACCGCGAAATTTTCACCAACAATTATCAACCAATAGCAAGCATCCATTACGATGAACCCGGTATGTTTATTGACACTGTAAGTGCATTGTATTTTCCCAATACAGGAAATCCGAATACCGGAACATTCCGTTATAAACTACAGGTGCACGACACATGTGGTGGTTACAGTAATTTAAGTCCTTATCATAATACAATTTATTTTTTGAATAATAATGGCACTTTTTATTGGACAACGCCCTATACTATTGAAAATGGAGCGAACCCTGTTTCCAGTTATATTCTTATGCGCGACGACAGCAGTAACGGAAACTGGCATGCGGTATCAAGTGTTACAGGAACACAACAAGTGATAAACGATCCGCTTTATGTTGTTTATGCGAATACTGCTTCATGGAGAGTAAAAACACAATGGGGAATCAACTGTTCACCAGAAGCAAAAAATATTGAAAGTTTCAGTTCATCTTATTCAAACATTTACACCGATAATATTCTTTTTGATTTGAAAAATGGGAATAATTCTCAATTGTCAATATTTCCAAATCCAGCAAAAGATATTATTCATATTACATACACGATGCCTGATTTTGATTTGCAAATTTTTGATATGCTTGGTAAACAAATTAAAAATATCAGCACAAAAGATAATTCTGTAAGTATTGATGTGAATGCTTTTCCTGTGGGTATGTATTATGCTGTGGTAAAAAGAAACGGTAAAATTTTTACGAAAAAGTTTTTGGTGGAGTAGGGAAAACAACCTGTCAGCCTTCCTTTGTAGCAGATTTACCTGAAGCAACCAGACAGGCATGCAGACTGGTTCGTAATCGCTAAAATGATAAAAAAAACATAAGGTATTCAAACCGATATTCATTTGAAATAATATGTTTTTCGATTTCACGTTTATAGAAAAACAACAAAATATTTGAATTATGAAAAAAATAATTTTTATCTGCTTGTTTGTAGTTCTATATGGATTTGTGAAATCTCAAAATGATTCTTTGGTTATATTAAATCTTCAGGATTATGACAAAATTTCACGATTACATATCGGATTATTTATAGGAACAAATTATTCCGATTATATAGTAAAAACAAATGAAGCTGCATCAAATTCTTTGGTAATAAATTCTACTGCAAGATCAGGATTTGGTTTTGGTATTGTGGCAAATGTGCGCATAAATAATTTTACTGATATTCGATTTGTTCCGAGTATTAATTTCGTAGAAAACATGTTATCTTTTTATACTCCCGAAAACAACCTTATAACAAAAACTACAATTGATTATAAATCTACATATCTTGATTTCCCGTTATTGTTTAAGTTAAAACCAAAAAGACAAGGAAACCACAGACCCTATTTGATTATTGGGGGTAATTTCATGTATAATTTAAAGAAAAATAATAACTCAACCCAAGGTATAGGTATAAGCAAAACAGATTATTGTATTGATTTTGGGATAGGACTTGATAATTATCGAAGATATTTTAAATTTTCACCAGAATTATCATTTTCTTTAGGTTTATCTAACTTGAAGGCAAATAATTATTCCGTGTTTTATCATGATGTAGATAAGATAAGCTCAAAAGTCATTACCTTAAAGCTATTTTTTGAATAGGATAGATTATAAAAAACATTTTCTATCGCAATGGAATGAATGGTATATAAAAACAAAAGATAATGCTTTAGTTATTACGCTTAATGATGGCGAAACTGAAGATCTAAATGGTTTTTCAGAATGGTCTATAGACAACCATAAATTAGAGGAACTTTTTCTTGATATGGATAAAAAAATCAAAAATAATTCAACAATAAATGAAATCTTTGAACAAAATGGTCAGCATATCCATAATCTTGATTATTATAAAAAAGTTATTAAAGATTCGTTGGGACAAATGCCTTTCATGATTATTGATACCAACGACAAAGGGCAAGTGCTTGTTGCAGAAAAATACAAAAAAATAAATTTGCTGGAAACAGACTCAACAAAATTTTATTATTTCAGGTTTGCCTGTAAAATAGGGGAAAAAGACATACGAAACGATTAATAGATCAAATATAGAATACTATACAAAAAAAATAGAAAACTAAAAATTTATTCCGATTATTCGAAATCAACTATGAATGATAAAAAAAAACAATGAAACTTACACTATGCGCCCTATGTGCCTATGTGGTTAATAAATATACTCATGAAAAAAATTGCAATCGCATACATCTCACTTTTATTCTGCTTCCCTGCATTTTGTCAAACGGACAGCACCATTTCAAAAGCAGATGTTTCACAAAAATCTATCATGTTTAAATACCAAAATAAGTCTGAAATAAATTTGCCGAAATCCAATCTGTTTTCAAAATCACTTTCTTTACGTCCCTACGTTTATAACACACTTCTCAAAGATCAATATTCATATTACGTTTACGATATCAACGAATCACTTCATGGAGTTACATTAGGAGAAGCGCTTTTTGTTATTACAACAAATTTATTTTCTCATGGAATAAACACTGCGTTTTTTAAAGAAGAATATAAAAAAGATAGAAGACCAATCCCCTATTTGCAGGATGAAAAGTAATTTAAAATAAAAAACAGAAAACATGAAAATAACTTTAATTCTCCTTACCCTGACATTATCCTTTTCAGGAATTTTTGCGCAGAAAAACAAAAATCTTAAATGCGCACTCTGGAAGCCGGCAAGTTTTTGCGAAATCCCTCAAAAAATAAAAATACATGGCTTTACCTGTTCTGAAACACAACTGTTTATAACACCCTGTGAAACGTTAAATGAAGATAAGTCTAACACTGGCGTTATATTCAAATTACCACGAAAATATGGGAAGAAATTTCAGATGGTCAGCGGTTTTAAAAATATTAAATTAGTTCGTCAGAAAAATGGTGAAACGGTAAATCCAATTGCACTAATACTGGCAGTAAGAAACCCTAAAACATCAATTAGAGAATACGATTATTATTCTTCAAAATTTACCACTAAAACATTTCAGTTTTTTTGGGGTATCAGAAGATATCTTGAATTTATTATGATTTTTCCCGGAGCAGAAAAAGGAGATAAAATAATTTTTGATGATATTGTTGAAGCTGAAATTGAGTAATTCGTGTTTGTCGCCGCGGCGACTATAAAGTCCGCTTTCTAAGTTAAGCAAAACAAATAGAACAAAATTTCAATCTGTTATAAATCCGATGTGTATCATTCAAAAAAATAAAATCATGAAACAGAAAATTTTATATTTATGCTCAATAGTTTTGGTGTCAGTATTCTTGGTATCATTTAGTTTTGATGATGCAGCCGGTTGGTTTAAAGCTGGAAGCAAGCCCAAAAGTTATGATATGGGTATAGACAAAGGAGCTGGTCAAACGGGAAATGATTGCGCATCTATAAAATCTATAGAAAAAAAGATTGATGGTTTTGGTACATTAATGCAAAACTTTAAGGCGGATAAATATCATGGAAAAAAAATCAGGATGACAGGTTATATGAGATCAAAAAAAGTTAAATCATGGGCAGGTTTCTGGTTACGTGTTGATGGCAATGAAATTAAAAAATCGCTTGCATTTGATAATATGTATAAAAGAGCCATAAAAGGCACTACCGACTGGAATAAATATGAAATCATACTGGAGGTTTCTGAAAAGGCTACAAAAATTGCTTTTGGAGCAATGTTACACGGAACGGGTCAAATTTGGTTTGACAAAATAGATTTTGAAGTTGTTGATAATTCTGTCCCCACAACAAATATGCTGGATGATATGAATAAAGATGAACCACAAAACCTTAACTTCAATAAATAACAAACTGAAAATTTTTAATGCCCAAGTCATGAAAAAAATAGTATCTCTAATTTTTATTTTTCTTTTTACATGCACATACAGTCAGCTTTTTTCGCAAAAAAACGACAGTCTTTTATTTGGGGTAAAAGATAGGGTTTCATTTGAGGGTAATCCTAAAGGAATGCAATTTGTTCCCATGGGTTCGTTTGAAATGGTAACAGAATCAGGTAAGAAAATAATATCTATCCAGGCATTTTGGATGAGTAATGAAATTACAAACAAAGAATTCAGAGAATTTACAGATTACGCTAAACTGCATGGAAATGACAGCATTTACTGGTTTCAAAAATCAAAAAACATTCAGGAAAACAAAATAATATATAAATATTCATACAAAGAAATAGCAGGAATACTTATTGATTCAATGGCTATGCCAAAAGAATATCCTGAAAATTCTAAGGAATATGCTTTTTACAAAAACTATTTTACAGATAAAAAATTTGACCACTATCCGGTTGTTGGTGTATCATATCAAAGCGCACGTTTTTATTGTATCTGGAAAACAAATATGGAAAATCTCAAATTGAAAAAAGAAGGCAAACAATTGATGAACGATTACCGCATACCTACAGATGAAGAGTGGTGTTATGCCGCAGATATTTGTAAGAATACAAAGCAAGAGCATAAACCCGAAATTAAAAAATCAAAATCGGGTAAGAAAAACAAGTTGAGTTTACACAATCTTTTCGGGAATGTTTCAGAATGGACTTCAACAACAATTTCAGATAAGAAAAAACAGCTTCGTGGAGCATCGTGGAAAAACAAGAATAAAAATAATTTTGTACTGCCTGAAAATTCATCAAACGGACATACCGGTTTCAGGATTGTAAGAACATTTATTGGTCAATAAAAAAATAGTTATTCGACATTTTCAATGGAACACATTAGCATATTTAGCAATTCCATCGTTTTTCCCATTAATATATTCAACCCACTTCGGGGTTGTAGCTTACAGTATATTCATTTACCGGATATTTCATATCCGGTAATTCATGTTCGACCCACTTCGGGGTCGAATCTAGCAGATCGGGTAATACGATATTCCCAGATTTGTTCTACTTTCAATTTACGTATAAGCTCTTCCACTATTTTTGTTGAATAACCAAAAAACATGAAACATGAAAACCATTAATCTCGTAATTCAGCTATTTGTAGTGCTTTTAATACTCTCCTCTTTCAGTGGGAAAAATAAAAATAATATTCCGCCGGGCACTGTAGAATTGAAAGAAAACTTTTATGTTGATGAGACAGAAGTCCGCAATGTGGACTACCGTGAATATCTTTACTGGCTTTACAGAATATATGGAAATTCTTCAACAGAATATCAAAATGCGCTTCCCGACACAAATGTGTGGGATTGTATAAATATTCGTTTTATCGAAAAATATCTTCGTCACCCGCATTATGCGAATTATCCGGTAGTGGGCATTTCGAGGGAGCAGGCAGAAAATTATTGTAAATGGAGAAGCGACAGGGTTTATGAATGGATGATGGTGGAGAAAAAAATCATCAAATGGACACAAAGCAAAGATACCTTTTTTACGATTGAAAAGTTTCTGAATGGGCAATATCCTACAAAACGAAAACTGAAAAAAGAAGAATATTACCCGATACCGCAATACAGCCTTCTTACAAAAGAAGAATGGGAGTTTGCAGCAGCTTCTAATCTGGATGTTTCAAATTATGAATTTGGTGTTAAAGATATAAAAAAAATAAGATTCAACGTAAAAGAAAATTGCAGCGAATATTGTTTACCCGTTGACAAATCGGGCATTAATGAATTCAAATTATATGGGATGATTGGCAATCTCGCTGAAATTGTTTCAGAACCCAATGTTTCAAAAGGTGGCAGTTGGTTTCATTCGCAAACAGAAGGAAGCATCAAAAAAGACATACCCTACACGAAGCCAATGTCGTGGCTGGGATTCAGATGTAAGTGTGTTTGGAAAAATAGAGATAAAATATAATGCGTAAAATATGTGAAATTATTTTTTCACAAATTTTTTAACCATGCTCATATTATCATCTTTTATGGTTACAAAATAAAGACCTGGAGAAAATTTGTCAATAGCAATAAGGGTTTTCTCATTTGAAATTTTTGTTGTATATAAAATTCGTCCAAATATATCGCAGATTGTTATTTCGCCAGAGTTTCCGGTGTAAGCAACAGTTAAATCCGTTGAAGCAGGATTAGGCCATATCTCACATTTCAGCTTTTTCTTAACATCAGTAATAGCTTGCGATGTTGTACAAATATTTTCTAGTAAATTCTGATTGAACCAGCGTGTTATTTTTCGTACAGGTTCTTGATAAATATTCAAAGGATCATGTTGTGTTGTATCACGCGCCCAGATAAAAGCTAAAGTAATTTCTTTAATATCCCCGGGCAGCATAGTAACCGGTCCCATTGATATAATTCCACGCCTATCTCCTGGAGAATTTCCAGCTGTTGTTTCAGACCATGGAGATTGAGGAATTCCTTGTGTGCCCCAGCCATAAGGATCAGTATTACCCGGAAACATATAAGATGCAGGCAAACCACCGGAAACGGAGTGTCCTGAACCACCATACACTATATGCGTACCATCTTTCCATTTCCCGCTAATATAATTATAAAATTGAATTGGGATCACAGGCTCGCACATATCAGGACAACCACTACCATAAAAGGAAGTAAAACTGCTCATCATAATCTGCTCGCAGGCTTCATCTATAAGAGAGTCGCGGTCGTTATCAGTTCCATCATAAGCATTTGCAAGAGGCCCTTGTAATAGAGTAACCGTCTGTACTGGTGGGTTAAAACCATAAGCCTCTGGCTGACCTGTGCCATCAATAGCTGAGCCATTATAAAATATAGCAGAATTAAGCTCTACATCACAACCGAAATAATCATCATAAGCATAACCAAGATCTGCATCAGAGTAATAGCCAAAATACAAAGAGTCATACGTGTTTGAACTACGGTTAATAATTTTATAATTCAGAAAAATCGTATTATTTACATCTTTTAATGAATCAGTTCCACTATTACATTCATAAGAATATGCTGATACACGTGTTTCAATACCTAATGGTTTACCGCCCGACTCATCATGATTTGCAAGCGCATCATTATTTACCCACCACAGCATCTGGTCGCCTTTTATTAAAGGATAATCCCCCTGATAGGGATTATAAAATCCATCATTATTTGAATCGTAAAAAGGAGCAATTATTTCATTGATTAATGAATCGTTTCCCGGCCATGTAGCAATATCATAAGGCATTTGATAATTAGGATATGCAGATGGGTTTGCCTGCCAGTTACATAACTCATTGACCTGCCATTTTTCAATCTTCCAGATTTTATCGTATTGCATTGAACGCAATGTATCAATTGGGTTTTGTAATGTATGAGGACCAGGCCAAAAATCATTCCCTCGTGAATTATAAAAAACTGCAGCGCAATGCAAACTATCATCTGCCTGATTTTTCCCTGCAATCCATAAAGAGCCTGCAAAAAGAGATGTTTTCCCGCTTCCCTTAGGAACTTCAAACATCGCTTTTCCCTGAAAATCCCAGAACATTCCGCCTCTGTTTCCAAAAGCAGCCCTTACATTATTTTTATCAATAAATTTAAAATTATGATTTGTCAGACCTACATTATAATAACTATAATTTGAATGCAATGATTCTGAAAATGATGCCAGATAACCATAAGCAATACCTAAATATTTTGATAACCAAAGTAATCCATTGGTATCAGATACACAATAAAGAGCAGGATAAGCAGCAGAATTTTCTGTATTAAAAAGATTCAAATAATAAATTTCAAAATTATTGTTTATCAGTTCATAAATTCCCCCCCGTGAAAAAATGCTTCCAATTGCATTAAAAACCAATATTCCATCGGGCTTTCTGCAAATATCTTTTACATTTTTAGGGCTCAACCAAGAGTGAGAATATAAGTCATCTGTATTTTGAAAAACACCGTCAGTTAATAGGTAGGTATTGCTCGTTGTTCCGCACCAAATTGCATTCAAGACGGAGTCATAAAATAAACTTTGAAACGATTCATTTAAAGGAGTTGAATAAACAGTAAAAAGATTATTGGAAAATTTAAACAATTTGGAAGTATTTGAAAAGTATATATTGCCGGAACTATCAATAATAATTGGGTGCGCAACACCTGAAGATACATTAAATCCATTTCCCGGATAATACAGCGACCAGTTTCCTTCGTTATACAATGCAAGTGCAGAATCAACAAGCGCGTATAGTGTGGTTTCGGAAAAAAATATCCCTTTAATAATATTGCTTGTACCGGGAATATTCATAGTTTGAAAAACACCGGATTCATACACTGCAAGACCTGAGTCTGTCCCTGCATACAACTTATACCCGTTGGCATGAAGACAATAAACTTTATTAGATGGAATAGCAGAATTATAAGTGTTATACAAATGGAACTGCTGATTTGTATCGAATTTCCCAATGCCTTTTATAGAAAATGCCAGCCATTTATTGTTGCCTGCATCAATGGCTAAATCATTTGTTAAACCGGAAAGCGTACTGTCTGAATAAATAGTAAAACCATTTTGAGCATGCACTCTCGTTAAGAAAAAAGTTGCTGCTAAAAAAAATAAAATTGTTTTCATGAAAATATTTTAGATTTATTGATAAGAGTTTATTTTATATTTTAACCCCTATAGGTAATGACAAAAATACAGTTGAGTCTCCTTTCTCTCCATTAAGTATTCCGTATTTTTTTACATATAGCGTGATGTATGCTTTGTCCGTCTTCCTCACAAAGCATTACCCTGAGACGCCGCGGCGATGAGTGCCAACAAGGGGGAAACCTATATTTCATTCATGGAATTTATTTCGGATTTTTTTGTATAGATGGTTTTTCATAGTAAATCTGTAATATTAATTTTCATAGTCACTCGTCCCCTCCTCACAAAGCATTCCCGGAGACGAGCGCAAACGTGAGGTTAGTTATTCTTACTTTTCTCTTGTTTCAAGTAGCCAATTAAATACGTTCAAGTGTTTTACTCCGCTTCTGTTTTGTGTAAACGAATCTGTCGTAAGCAAATACTTCGGGTAGTTGTCCTTGATTTTATCGAAAGCCCCAAACTTACGTATTACGGTGCTTTCGTTTGTTATTTGCCATGCAACCTGGAAGTATTCAATGTCGCCTGTTGGGGTTTTACACACAAAGTCCACTTCTGTGTTTCGGGCTGTGCCAGTCCAAACTTTGTTGTTCCTGCGTAGCAGTTCTAAATAAACAATATTTTCTAAAATGTGCCCTCTGTCTGTTATACGCTCTTTGCCTGCCAAAATATTCAGCAAACCCAGATCCACCAAATAATATTTTTCTTGTGTAGACAATTGTTTTTTACCTTTCAAATCGAAACGGTTTACTTTGTAAAAGACAAAGCTTTCCACCAAGTATTCCATGTATTTTTCTACTGTAGCGTGATGTATGCTTTGTCCATCCTGCGTGAGTATTTTGGAAATATTACCTGGAGAAAGTGCGTTTCCAATATTAGAAGCCACAAATTTTACAATGTTAGCAAAAGCACGTTTATCGTTTATTTGGTGTCGTTGCGCTATGTCTTTTTCGATTATTGTAGTGTAAATGGCTTCCAGATATTCGTAAATTTTATCAAAACCGCTTTCTCTAAGTTCAATACCCTTTGGCAATGAAGTTTCGTTTACGTAATCAAAAAACAAAGCTTCGTAATTGAGATACTTGTTGTTTGATTCAATTTTACGTGCTATTAAATATTCTTTGAAAGAAAAGGGCAATATAGAAATTTCTATGTAACGACCGCTCAACAGAGTTGCTAATTCGCTACTCAACAAAAATGCATTTGAACCTGTAATGTAAATATCTGTATTTTCTGTAGCAAAAAGTCCGTCAACTAATTTTTCAAAAAGCGGTATGTTTTGCACTTCGTCCAAAAAAACATAGTTGTTTTTCTTGGGTTGCATTTTTTTCTTTATCTCAAAGTAAATATCGCTCCATGTTTTATTAAGATAATTTTCGGGTAATTCAAAATTGTAAAACTGCATTTGTCGTTTGCCGATGCCTTTTTTCAGCAAATGCTCATGGTAAAGTTCCAGTAAAGTGCTTTTGCCTGACCTACGCAAGCCGCTTACGACTTTAATGAGACCCTTGTCTTTGTAAGACAGTAGTTTGTCTATGTATTCTTTACGATTTGTGTATTTAGCCATGGTACAAAGATATAAAATAAATTATCAAAACTTGTACAAATTACATGTTTTGATAATTGTTTATGTTTGGTTATTCTGTTTTTCTATCATGGACTTTTTACCGGATTCTTTTGTAAAAATGGTTTTTCCGAGTAAATCTGTAATATTAATTTTCATAGGCACTCGTCCCCTCCTCACAAAGCATTCTCGGAGACGAGCGCAAACAATGGGATTATTCAATGTTGCTTTTTTCTGATTACTTATTTTACTACAATCTTCTTTCGAACATTCAAATTAATTCCGGTAAATTTTATTTCATAAATTCCTTTTGCGAAATCAGAAATATCAATTGTGTTTTCTATCATGGAATTTATTTCGGATTCTTTTGTATAGATAGTTTTTCCTAGCATATCAATTATTTCAATTATTACAAAAGGAGATTCTGTTTTAACTGAAATATTCAGAATTTCTTTTGCGGGAACCGGAAATATTAAAATCTGATTAGCCATCGGCATTCCATTAATACCAGTTACCACATCGAGAATTCCTGAAACATTATTTACCCCGTCCCAGAAACCGCCACCTGTCAGACTATAACCGCCATAGGAATATGGACCCCATCCCAGACTGAAACGACTTGCATAATAATAGATACCAGGTGTCAGCAAGGTTCCAATCTCTGCTAAATATTCGTCATTGTTTCCATTATCAGTATTGTAGGTTGCAAGAACCCAGTTTGTCCAGGTAGATGGATCTGTATCTGAAGTACTATAACCTATTTCTGCACTGATATCTGCTCCGGCACCAGCACCAGGAGTAACATCTGTTTCAAATACCCACGCATATACAGTAAATGCTCCGCTCGCAGTTATTGAACCAGTACCGGGCCATTGTATATTACACCAGTCAATATCCGGTGAAGGCTGAATATTAATTGTAAGTATACCGGAAATATTACTTGTCCCGTTCCAGAAGCCACCACTGCTTGTGCTGTAACCACCATATACATAAGAGCCACTGTTTAACTGAAAACGGCTTGCATAATAATACGTGCCGGGAGTTAAGCCTGTGGCTATGTCTGCCGTGTATTCATCGTTGTTGCTGCTTTCTCCAAGATACGTTGCTGCAACCCAATTTGTCCATGTAGAAGGATCGGTATCTGTAGTATTGTAGCCAATCCATGCGGATATTCCCGCACCTGCGCCTGCTGCATTGGTAAGACCGTCTTCATATATTTGTGCATATACAATGTAGCTTCCGCCTTCGGTTATTGTACCGCTTGCAGGATGTTGCAGATTACACCAGTCGGGCGTTTCTGTAACAATTCCTGTTTCAAAATTCCATGTTGTTGCATCGCTGATTCCGGCAAAATTATTATTGCTCATGTCTTTGAATGCCGTGTTGTCAATATTCACATAATATGCGGTGCTTGCATCAAGGGTATTGATGTTTACAGTAACTGTTGCACTGGCAATGCTGACATCTGCTGTTGTTACATCTATCGTTTGAACAGTGGTGTTGTCGGATACTTTTTTCACAAGAATATTTCCTGTTCCTTTCTGAACATTTTCATCAAACGTGATAACAAGATTTGTTGAAACGCTTACATCTGTTGCATTATCTGCTGGTTCTAAAGTAACGACTATCGGAGCAGTTACATCTGCTGCATTAACTGTTAACACGCCGGACACATTTGTTGCACCATCCCAAAAGCCTGTATTATAGCCACCGTACACATAAGTGCCACCGTTTAACTGGAAACGGCTTGCATAATAATACGTGCCGGGAGTTAAGCCTGTGGCTATGTCTGCCGTGTATTCATCGTTGTTGCTGCTTTCTCCAAGATACGTTGCTGCAACCCAATTTGTCCATGTAGAAGGATCGGTATCAGTAGTATTGTAGCCAATCCATGCGGATATTCCCGCACCTGCGCCTGCTGCATTTGTAAGACCGTCTTCAAAAACCTGTGCATACACAATGTAGCTTCCACCTTCGGTTATTGTACCGCTTGCAGGATGTTGCAGATTACACCAGTCGGGCGTTTCTGTAACAATTCCTGTTTCAAAATTCCATGTTGTTGCATCGCTGATACCTGCAAAATTATTATCGCTCATATCTTTGATAGCACCGGATTCGACTTTTATATAATATTCTGTACTTGCAGAAAGCGGGCTGATTACAACTGTAACAACATTGTTTAAAACAGTAACAGTCGTAGAAGTTATATCAATTGTTTCAACGACAGAATTATCTGATAACTTATGAACGATAATATTTCCAGTTCCTTTTTGTACATTTTCATCGAAAGTTAAAATAAGGTCTGTATTAAAAAGCACGCCTGAAGAATTATCAGCAGGTGAAAAATTTGTAATAAGAGGAGCCGTTGCATCTACAGCAGTTACAGTAAATGTTGCACTGAGATTTGCAGCGCCATCCCAAAAGCCACCACCTGTTGAGCTATATGCTCCGTATTTATAAGAACCTCCGTTTAAGCTGAATCTGCTGGCGACATAATATGTTCCGGCTGTTGTAAGATGTGTTCCAAGGTCAAACCGGAATTCATCATTATTTACGCTTTCGCCATAATAGCTTGCGGGTTGCCAGTCTGTCCAGAAAGATGGGCTAACATCAAGTGTACTGTATCCGATCCATGCTTCAATCCCTGCTCCTGCGCCAGCACCTTGTGTGATGCCGTCTTCATAGACCTGAGCATATACATAATAACTTTGTCCCGAGGAATTTGTTGCAGAAGCCGGCCATTGCAGATTGCACCAGTCAACTTCTTCAACAGATGCAATAGTTGTAAATGTCCATGAAGTCGCATCTGTAATGCCGGAAAAATCATTATTTGCAATATCTTTAAAAGTGCCTGCATCAACATTAATATAATATTCTGTTCCTGATAAAAGCGCATTGATATTAATAGTAGCTTGCGTATTGGAAATAACAACATCTGCAGAAGTTACATCAATAGTCTGAACAGTGCTGTTATCACTTACCTTTTTTACAAGAATATTTCCTGTTCCTTTCTGAATGTTTTCATCAAAAAAAATAGTTAGGTCTGTTGTTGTTGCAATATTAGTTGCATTGTCTTGAGGTGTTAGCAGTAATACAGATGGAGGATTAGAGTCTGCGCCACCAACAGTATATTCATAATTTGCATTATTGTTATTTAGAAGATTTAGGGTAAAATAATCAATACTGGCCACATCGGGAGTGTTATTTATTGTTGAAAGAATGTAATATTTTACAATAGTTCCGGCTGCCTGAGCAGGGATTGTTCCTGCATAGGTTGTTGACATGAATTGAGATAACGCAGCAAAAGAAGATGAAGCCCAATTATCTGTTGTATAACGAATGAATAAATATTCACCGGAAGAAGGACTTGCGCTTAGAGTAGCAGATACATTTACAGCATCTGATGCACCAATATTACCCGCTGCAGGATACTGTGAAGTTGCAGAAATTGTAACAGGATTAAATGTTGTTTCCAAAATTGACAAATCATTATTCGCTGTTGCATTTTCTCCAACAATGAAAGTATAGTAATTAGAGGTTGTCATAGCGAATTCTATGTTATGATCCCATGTTCCGCTTGTGAAATAATAAGCTTCTTCACTTAATTTCTGATTTAGTGAACGCGTGTAATTTGTAGTACTTCCACACCATTTTTCTGACCAGTCACTGGCTGCTTTATTAAAAACAAATTGAGCAGTTCCTGTGTTGGGAGACTGCACAGTTACAGCAGAAACAGATCCTCTGTCTGTCATAGAATAATCATTCCAGATTACTCCGAAGTTTGCAAAAAGATTTTGTGGTTGTGCCTGTAAAGCAATACTACAGATGCTTAGAATCGCAGCAAATAAAATTTGTTTCATGATTTTTGTTTTTATGTTTAACAATTAAATACAGTTTTATATATATGCGAATATACGAAAAATATAAAATAATACGATTAAGGAAAAGGAATAAATAATGATTTTATTTACTTATGAGAAATTTTGAAGTGAAAAATATTTTTTCAGATGAGGCTGCAAAGAAATAAATACCGGGACTAAAGGACGAGGTATTAAAAGTAAAAGTATTAAAGCCAGATTCGGAAGAAATATGTTTTATACTAATTAATTTTCCGCAAATATCATAAATGTTAAAATAAATATAACATGGGGTTTCTGAATGAAAAGAAATGTCAATGCTTTCTGAATTTTGTCTGATTGAAAGTAATGAGTTTTCATTTGAAAAATTATTGCAATCAATAGCAATGATATTAGAAAAAGAATAAATTCTATTGTAATCAACTTGTTTCAGTCTGAAATAATTAATGTCATTATTTGATTTTTTAAATGAAAAAGAATAGGGGATAATTATATTACTGTTTCCATTCCCTTTGACAGAGCCAATCGTATTAAAAAATATTCCATCGGTAGAATGTTCAACAGAAAAATAATTATTATTTATTTCAGTGGCAGTTTTCCAGTTTAAAACTATAGTATTGTCTTCACATTTTCCATTAAAGCTGAGAAGATTTACTGGTAACGGATTTTTTGCTGTTTTGGATCCAAAAGAAATAGGACTGTAATTTGTAAACGCAACAGTACTTGTTATCTCTCCAGTTGGATACGGTCCTGTAGCTGTACCTCCCATGTTAATCCACTTATCTGTTTCCCAATGTGCAACAGTAAGATCAGATAAAAATGTGTAGGCTGAACCATTATTTGCAATATCACTACGAACGGCATCTTTCCAATACAAAGTAATTGCCGGAGCAGAAGTTCCGTTATTTCTTTCGAACATCCAGTATTCAAGACCACTGACATGATGCAGCTCTTCACCCATATTTGAACCGTTAGGCCAATTTGGATACCCGTCTGTATTTGGAGAAACAAAACTATATTTTGCTGAAAAAGCATCTGTAACAACTAAGGGAGCTGCAATTCCAATAGGTGCCCACACATAGTCTGTCCCTTGAATATCACCTGTTGGGAATACAAAAGCATCATTCCCAATTTTTTTTACGAGACCTTTGATGAAGCTATTCGCAGAGCCGGGTTCGTTGTTATCTCCGGCAGCATTTGTATGAACAGAGGCATCATCCGAAAAAACAAATAGGTTTGAGGCATCGCTGCCAAGCAATCCTTTATACAAAGTCAGTTTTTCAGTTAATGTGATTCCAGAATTATTAATTGTTACAATATCCGTAGCATTTGTTTTAAACAAATATAAATTTAGAATGGAAGCAGGCAAAGCATCTCCGGTATTCATATCCCCAGAACTGACAAAGCCATAGCTTGCAGTATTTGGAAAAGTTCGTGTTCCTGAAATTCTTATATTACCATCATTTACTCCTGTTCCCGATGTTTTTATACCATTGGGTGAACCGAATAAAAGTGTTGAACCGGCAGTAAGCGTTACATTTCCTGCTCCGTCTATGTAATCTGTTTCATCTAGTCTGAAAACAGTTGGAGAATTAACAGTAACTGTTCCGCCAGCCTGAACAGTAAAACTTTCACTTGCATTAATATTAGAGGGATTTGATTCGGTAAGATTTGCGGCAGTACTATTTAATTCGACATTATAATATGCAATACGCTGTGAAGGAGAACCATAATTTCCACGCAGTAATTGCTTTTGAGTACTTCCAGTTCCGTATAGTTCAAACGTACCTCCTGTAATAGAATAAGCAGCATTTATCCCAGTAAGTTCAGGTTGAGAGTTTGTCAATTTAGAAATTCTAAATCGGCCTCCATCCATAATTAAACCTCCATCTCCGGTTATGCCAAAATTTTTAGAATCAAAAATAGTAGTGGCATCAGTTATCGTTAAACTGTTAGATATACTCAAAGCAGTACTTATGCTTTTATATCCATTATTTGCACTACCTCCGGATATTTTAATAATATAATAAGTTTTTCCTCCTTTCAACACCTGATATGTTCCATCTGTATTAGCTGCCAGTTCTATGATTCCTCCAGTTAAGTTGTAGGTTCCGTAAAGTTTTGGGCAGTATTCGGTAACATCATCCGGGTAACTTGATTCTGTGGTTAAGAATTTATAAATCCCTCCGGTCATCGTTAAATTGCCGTTTCCATAAAATCGGGTTGCACTTCCATTTTCAATTAAAGTCCCCTGAATAATTTTTATTTCTGCACCTGTATTTGTGTTTATCTGCGCAGTAGGAGTGAGTGTAGTAGCGTTATCATTTAATTCCACGATAATTTTTCCGCCAGAATACAAAGGACTAGTCAAACCATTACCTGTTGCCTGATTTGAAGCTCCTGAATAATGATAAATCGCATCTTGTCTATAGAAACGCGTTGTTGTTTGTACATTTCCTGTAGCATCAGGCGCAATAGAAATTCCATCAGGAGCCCCAATTTTTATAGTACCACCCGTTTTATTATCAAAAGATCCTACTCCTGAAACAACATAGGTTGACAGATTGAAAATTGCCCCGCTTTCAACAGTTGCAGCTTGTGAAACAGAAATATTGTCTGCCAGTGAAACAACTGCTCCCCCTGAATTTTCAATTTTTAGATAGTCAAAAGCTGTTGTATTATTTATTGTTTGATTAGAAGTGCCTTTAAATGTAACCAATCTGTTTTTGGGATTAAAAGTACCTGTACGATTCCAGTTTCCATAGATTTCCATATCCCCACCGGCAACATCAGACAAAGACAATGTCCCGTTCAGATAAAGATCGCCTTTAACAATTAGCTCTTCTGTCATGTCAGATGGATCATAGTCCATATACAAAGCAGAGTTTTCGTCAATGGTTAGATTTCCAGCACAGCCCTTTTGAACAGCTGGGGATTCGTAACCTAAATTTAAAGTAGTATTATTTGAAAGTTGCACATGCCATGGATATCCTCTGCCTGATTGCGCAGACCATTCTACTCTTCTGTCGTAATGTCCGTTGGTCCAGTATTTCAGTGTAGAGCCTTCTGCATAAGTAGGAGCATTAATATTCACATATCCGCTTTGATTTATTAAAAGAATCGTATTAATAGTTGAAGCAGTACCGAAATTAACCCCATCATTAGCTACAGATGCATTATTAAATGCAATTGTTCCTGTGATTGAATTATTTCCAAGAAAAGCAACCCAGCCATCATTTGGAGTGAATGTTCCGTTATTTGTAATTGATCCTCCGGATAAGATAGTGAGCGTTCTTTCAGAAGAAGCTTGCGAAATAAAAGTTTTATCTTCATTAATCAGAAGATGCAATACAGAAATATTTGCATTGAATGAAGTTGTATTATCAATAGTAACATATCCGAAAGTTGTTGCTGAATTAATATTTTGTGCAGAAGTTCCATTGAATGTTACTTTTCGGTTGTTAGCATTAAACGTTCCGTTGTTGGTCCAGTCTCCTCCGATATAAAGATCACCAAAATCTGCCCCTGAAAGTGAAAACATTTTTCCTGGATTTATAGTAAGGGAACCACGCAAATATCTTGATACAATAACATCTGCTTTTGAATAAACATTTCCTCCATCAATAATTACATTATAGGGAACTCCTTGTCCTGAGCTGCTAGTAGTGTACCATTCAGATGCAAGTTCAAAATTTGAAGCATACTTTAATGTTGAATTTACACCATAGACCGGAGCGTTTGTATTAACATATCCTCCGCTATTCAAGGTAAGTGTTCCGTTAATTGTAGAATTAGCACCAAAATCAACTCCCCCTGAAATATCTACATTATTAAAAGCAACAGTACCGGACACAGATCCGGCACCAGCAAAAGCAACTTTGCCATCGTTTGCAATGAATGTGCCATTATTTGTGAATATGCCACCGGAAGAGATTGTCAGGACATAGCCTCCGGTATAGGAAGTCATCGTAATCCCATTGTTAATAGTTATACCAGATACAAGAGCATTTTGATTAAATCGTGAAATATTATGAGCAATAATAATATTTCCAAGGTTTTTGTCAGTGGGGGGAGTAACACCAGCGTCCCAATTTGATGCAGTGCTCCAATAACCAGTGCTAGTTGTAATCCAGCCACCCGGGACAGAATAGCTGTAATCGGTACTGCGGTTAATAGTAAATAAATCTGCATTGGCTCCATCTGTGGATACATTATTTGGACCAGAAGTAAAAATATAATATTTCACAGATGCAGAGGGAGTATTGAAATCCGCAGGTATAGTTGCTGTGCATGGACCTGTTCCAGTCATTTCAACAACTGTTGATGTTGTAAAGTTATCGTTTGTGTATCTGAGGTAGGCTTTTTGTCCTGTAGATAATGTTCCTGATAAACTTGCAGTAACTGCAACAGGCAAACCGGAATATGATTTAGCAGAAGTAGGGCTTTGAGATGCAGATGAAATAGTTCTTACTGTTCCCTGCACTTCAAAAAACACAAAAGTACCCGTAGGATTGGAGCCTGCATTCAAAGTTTTAAAAATATAATTATACGAAGTACTTGGAACACTGTAAAAAAGTGCGCCAGAAGTAGTGCATGTAGTATTTAATGAATATTGAGTGCTTGGAGAAACAGGAACATCAGAGCCAATTGATACTGTATATTGCCCAGTTGTTCCATCCCAATCTACACCAAAACGCCAATATTGGTTTCCTGTGCCGTTAGCAGTAGTTGAAACAAAATAACTTGTTCCTACTCCAGCACCAAAGAATTTAAAATCTCCATTTCCGGTTGGGCAACCTCCACCACCCCAACCTGTAGAGAATCCTGCACCGACTATAGCGTTCTGAGCTATGGTTGTAATTGCACAAGAAAGGAAAATAAATAATATGTAAATGTTTTTTTTCACGAATTATTTTTCACTAATTTTTTATACGAAAAAATAAAAAAAAAGTTCTTGTTTTTTGACATTTATTTTATGATAATATACAACAAATTCCAGCTTAATGTTAGCTCTTACGTTTGATGTTTTTTGAAGTATAGCGTGGAGAATTTAAACATTTTCCGCAAATTCTTTTGATATAAAATTATCATATGACTTGCAAACATCTATTGCAAAATCAACACCTATGTTAATAATTTTATCCCATTGCTTTATTTCTAAAGATGCAATATCTTGCTTCCTTATTTTCATTTTAAATAACGAATAAATCAACCCTGCATTAAAATTGTCTCCTGCTCCAATTGTGCTTACCGATTCAATTTTAGGGACAGAATATTTTTTATTTATTTTCTCTGTATGTAGTGATATTTTACCCTTTCCCGAAGTACAAATCAAAATTTGATTTTCATTCATAAATGATGAATAAAAAGAATGAATATCGTTTATTCCACAGGCGTATTTTATATCTTCATCGGAGCAACGTATTATATCAGAAACAGAAATATTTTCTTTAAAAAATGTTTTAAATTTAGGATTTGACTTAATAGATGAAGGTCTGATATTTGGGTCATAAATTAAAACAGTGCTGGTTTTTTTTGCTTTTTGTAAGAGATCATAAAAATGTTTTCTAATTTCTTTTTGTAATGAATAGGATGAGCCAAATAATACTATGTCATTTTTATTTATTTTAGAAATATTTTTTGAAAACAATCTTGCTTCAGGATAGTTTTTGTAAAAGGAGTAGCTTGCATTGTTTTCATCATCAAGAACAGCAATTGCAATGCTTGTTTGTCCTTCCTTATAAATTTGAATTGATTTTGTTTGAACATTGTTAGATGTTAGAAAGTCAATTATTATTTTTCCCGTAGCATCATTTCCTAATTCGGAGACAAAAGACACAGGCGCATTTAATCTGCCGAGTGAAACAGATGTATTAAGCATTGAGCCTCCCGGACAGCCGGAAACAGGTTTCCCATTTTTGAAAACGATATCATAAAGCACTTCTCCGATTGTGAATATTTTTGGTTTCATAGTATTTTTTTTATAGAAAGGGTTGCAGGTTGCAGGTTAATAGTTGTTGCAAGTTGCAAGTTTATCCGCTTGCTTTGACACTTCGGCAAACTCAGTGCAACGCTCCGCTCAGCCAGCGGATAAACCTGCAACTCTTTCAACCTGCAACATCTCACACATCATCTCCTTTTTAATCTTCTTCTAATCCAAAATTAATACTAATAATTAAATATTTACGTTTTTTAGCTAATTTTGAAAAAAATATTTTCATGAGAATCGTTACAATTTTTTTGATATTCGTTTTATTATGGGGCTTTAAAACATTTGCCCAGAGTCCGCTTTCACTTGAGTTTTTAAAAGATACCACTCCCAAAGGTAAAGAATATATCCGTTTGATATTTAAAGCTGACAGCTTATTCAAATCAAGAAAGTTTCAGAATGCAATAGATGTTTATGAAGATGCGCATGCTTTAAAGCCCCGGGAAGTTTATCCGCGCTTTAAAGCTGAGGACATAAGAACACTTTATCTTCCGAATGAAATAGTTAAAAATGAAGTAAAAGAGGTACAACCACAGGAATATCGTTTTTCAAAAAAACATCGTGAAAAAATTGAAAAAGAACAAGCTAAACAACTTGAAAAGGAGGGTAAGAAACCTGAAATAAAAAAAGACCCTGTTTTGATAGCGGAAAATAAAAAGAAAGAAGAGAAAAAAGAAGTTGTTCAAGAGAAGAAAGAAGAGAAAAAAGAGGAGAAAAAAATCATAGCAGAAGTTAAAGTTGAAAATGAAAAAAAAGAAGTAAAAAAAGAGGAGAAGCAGGAAGAGAAAAAAATGCCGGTTGTTGATGCAAAAACAAAACAGGATGCGAATGCACAACTTAAAGCAATTGAAGAATTAAAAGCAAAAGAAGAGGCTGATGAAAAACGAAAAAAAGAAGAAGAAGTCCAGGCAAAAGAAGAAATTGAAATAAGAATGAAACAAGTTGAAGCAAAGCGTCTGGAGGAAAAAAAGGACAAGCCGGTTGAAACAAATATTAAAAAAGAAAAAGAAATTACAACAATCAGCGATGTGATTATTAAAAAGAGTCAGGATGAAGAAATAAAAAGAATTCAGGCTGAAGCTTCGATAAATACAGAAACACGACCTGAAGATGAAGAAGCTCTTTTAAAAGCAAAATATCCCCAGGAAAAATCGGTTGAAACAATAAAAGAAAAAACAAAGACAACTACTCAGGTTGTAATTAATAAAAATGGTAAAATAACAGTATTTTCAAAAGTTGAACATAATTGGGGAGCAACATTTTATTTCTTAAAAGAACCCGGACAACCTATTGTTAATATTAGCAGGGATTATTTTGAGAGAAATACAAGAGATAAATAAATGTAAATGGTGGCTTCGACTCCGTTCAGCCACCGGTTACATTTATTAACAACTCAAAGACCAATATTGTTGATATTATCAAAAGCTTCAAATTTCATATCCTGTAAATTATATTAATTTTGTTTTCTTAACTTGAAGTATATTATTGCATAAGTTGTAGCATAAAAATGATTCCCGAAAGACAAATATATATTTCATTTTTGAAAAGCATTCTGATTCTTGTCTTCCTGAATTTGTTGCCTGTAATTATTGTTGCGCAGGAAACCGAGGAGGCAGAGCTTCCTTGTGGTATTACTCATGATAAAAAAATCACGAAATTATATGAAGAGGCTTTGTCGTATAATAAAAGGGGAAAAAAAGATATTGCCATGGATTTATTGCAGCAGGTTCTCGATAAAGATGATACTTATGTAGAGGCATTATTTTTTCTTGGAGATGAATTTTATAATAAAGCTTTGAATGCAAAATTCAGTACGAATGAAATTCAAAAAGCACCCAGTTATTATGCGCGCGCTGAAAGAAATTTTCTGAAAGTTATAGAAGTGTGCCCTTCTTTTGGGGATTTTTATGCCTATTTTAATCTTGGTAAATTTTATTATTCAGTGGAAGATTATTCCAAAGCAAAATCTTTTATGACAGAATTTGTCAAGGGGCATACTCAAAACAAGGATGATATTCAGCGGGCAAAAAACAATATCAGGAATTGCGAAGAATATGAATACCTGATGAACAATCCTGTTCCTTTTGACCCGAAGCCGGTTGAGGGTATCTGTTCTAAAGCTGATGAGTATCTTCCCCTGATTTCTCCCGATGGCGATTTAGCATTTTTTACCCACAGATTTTCAAGAAAAAATACGATAACTAACAGTGAGAGCTTCATTGAAGAGTTTACCGTGAGCGAGCGCATTGAAGAAGGGAAAGAAATTTTTAAAGCCGGAATCCCAATGCCCCCTCCTTTTAATCAGGGAAAAAATCAGGGCGGTGTTGCCATTTCCATTGACAATAATCATGTTTACATTACTATTTGCGAAATGACACAGGGTGCTTATGGTCCCTATAATAATTGTGATATTTATTCATCAGATTATGGAAATGGAAAATGGTCGCAGCTAAAAAATCTGGGACAAAATGTAAATGGATCCGATACCTGGGAGAGCCAGCCTACATTGTCAGCTGACGGGAAAACACTTTACTTCAGCAGTATTCGCAAAGGAAATATTGGGTTTAGTCCCGATAATCCAACCTGCGATATCTGGAAAACTGAAATGGGAAGCGACGGGCGCTGGGCAAAAGCAGTAAATCTTGGAACTAAAATTAACACTACGGGAAATGAAAAATCGCCCTTCATTCATACCGACAGCCAGACACTTTATTTTTCTTCAGACGGTTTATTTGGACTGGGAGGCTACGATATTTTTTATTCAAAACTGAAAGACGATGGTGAATGGGAAACGCCTAAAAATATCGGATATCCGATTAATACTACAGGTGATGATGTCGGTTTTATCGTGAGTACTGATGGTAAGAAAGCCTACTTTTCTTCAAACAGATTTAAAGGAGTAGGAGGGTGGGATATTTTTTCTTTCGATTTGTATAAAGAAGCCAGACCCGTAAAAGTTGCATTAATCAAAGGAACACTGAAAGATGAAAAAGGAAAAGAATTAAAAAATGCAAAAGTTGAAATTAAAAATACCGTAACAAATAAAGTTACAGAAGCAATGGTTGATAAAATATCAGGAAAATATGCCGTTGTTATTAAAGTAGAAGATGAAAAAAAGGAAGATTTTTTGATGGTTGTGAAAAAAGACGGGTATGCTTTTACTTCAGAATACATAAAACCTTATGAAGATGAAAAGGTTGAAAAGCCTGCCATAACAGTAAATTTTGATGTAAAACGAATAGCAGTAGGGGAAGCAGTGAAACTGAACAATATTCAATTTGGTCATGCTTCAGCAAAATTTGATGAAGCCAGCCAGATTGTACTGAATAATTTTGCAGAATTTTTGGAAGATAATCTTAAGATAAAGATTGCAATTCACGGGCATACTGATAATACCGGAACTGCCCATACCAATCTTAAATTATCTGAAGAGAGAGCAAAAGCGGTTTATGACTATTTGCTAATCATGGGCATTGATGCAAAAAGGATGAGTTTTAAAGGTTTTGGTCAGACAAAGCCAATTGCATCTAATAATACGACAGAAGGGAAAGCTTTGAATAGAAGAACAGAATTTGTTATTGTATCAAAATAAAAAAACCGGCGTTTCGACAAGCTCAACGACCGGTTTAAAATAAAAATTATTTTGTAATCGTAATTACACGCGTTTTTCTTTAATTCTAGCTTTCTTACCTGTTAAGCCACGAAGATAATACAATCTTGCCCTGCGAACCTGTCCAATTTTGTTTACGTTTACTCCGTCAATAAATGGAGAGGCAAATGGGAAAATCCTTTCAACGCCAACACTTCCTGACATTTTACGCACAGTAAAGGTACGTGTATGACCGCTTCCTTTAACTTGAATAACTACGCCACGATATTCCTGAATACGTTCTTTGTTACCTTCTTTGATTTTATAGCTTACAGTAATTGTATCACCGCTTTTAAATTTCGGAAATTCTTTTGTTAAAGCTAATTTGCTCTCAACAACTTTCATCAAATCCATTATTGTAAATATTATTTGTTTATACCTTTTTAAAATGGACTGCAATATTACAACATTTTTTTTTATATCCCTCATTTTTTACAAAAAAAAATATCATACACACTGAAATCAGTTATTTGTACTTATTCTTTTTCGTATTATTCGTTTTTATTCGCAGGTATCCTGATTGCCATTAATATTCACATAATTTAAATATTTCTATTTTGTCTATAAAAAAAATCTCTTATCAACACAGCGAATCCAATGATTTTTTTATGGATTTATCACTTTTTTTATATTCGCTTACAGAAAGTCCCGTGATATTTTTAAATTGTGTGGAAAGATGCTGCACGCTGCTGTAGTCCATCATATAGGAAATTTCGCTTAATGTAAATTCATTTCCGTCGAGAAGTTCTTTAATGCGCTCAATTTTATGAAGAATGATAAATTTTTCAAGAGTTATGTGGTTGTTTTTGGAAAACACTTTTGAAAGATGCTGGTAGGAGTAACCTAATTTTTCTATAAGATAGTCTGATTTACGAATAATACTGTCCACATTATTCGACAGATGTACCAGTTCTATTACGGCTTGTTTTATTTGTTCTACAAGAATGCTCTCTTTTTCCCAGATTACTTCAAATCCATTAGCTTCAAGAATAGCTGTAACCTGATCGAGAGATTTTCGAGAAGCATCATAAGTTATATTTAAAACTCCAAGCCGTATTGAATTTACAAAAACTTCATTCTTCTCCAGTTCCTGCCTTATTATCCGACTACAGCAATTACAAACCATATTCTTGATATGCAGTGTTTCATTTATGAAGGGAGAGGAGCTCATTCGTATTTTTAGTGATAAGTTTTGATTTGTAAAATTAATAAAAAAGGATTTATCTGTACAAGATAAATCCTTTTTATTTTTTTTGTTACTTATGATTATTCATCATCATCATCATCATTTTTAAACTTCATTTTTCTGTGTTGATCCATTCCTTTCTCACAATCATCATTGCCTCTGTGTTTCATTACTTTTTTAATTTTCTTGTGCTTTAAGCCTTTTTTCCCACCATGTATATCAAATTGTAGTCTTTGTTCTTCTGTAAGTATTTTGCGGATTTCCTGTTTCTGCGCTGCTCTTTTTTTATGCATCTCCGCTTTTAATGCTGACATTTCATCAATGATTTTGTTAATTGCGCTCATATCTGCATTATCTGCTGATTCAAGGGTTTTAAGCTGCGCTTTTTTTTCTGCAAGTTTATTTTTTAATTGAAGATTTTCTTTTTGGTTTGCAAATTTTATTTTATCAATTTTTTGTTTTTGTTCATCTGATAAATCTTTAATCCCCATCATTCCGTTTCTTTTCTCGTGCATTCCATAATTTCCAGGACCTCTTTTTTCAATTACAACTTCTTCTTTAATTTCTTCTTTTTTTACTTTTTCTTTTTTGCCCTGGGCAAATGTCATACTTGTTCCGGAAAGAATAATAACCAGAAACATGGACAAGAATAATTTCAATTTCGTTTTCATAATAAAAATATTTAAGGTTTTACTGTTTACATTGCTTTGACTTGGGTTTTACTAAATGGTTTAATTTGTGTGTTATTTACTTTTTGCAAAACTATTAATGCGATTTTGTCATAAAATTTGCATACTGATTACAACATAGATTTTGCTCTATATACAGAGCAAATTTTTCGCCAAAATCATTTATTGATATTTGTTTACACCCCGAGTGATGGTTGTTGAGCGAAGTCGAAATAAACTCGGGGTTACAAATATTCGACTACTTTGTAGTCGTTTAATGCGAATTATTTTTATTATTTTATGGATTATTATAATGGAATTAAAGTTTATTGCTTAATAAAAAAAGGCGCAAAAAGTGCCTTCTCTATTGAGTTTAAAGAATTTTATATTGTCATAATTTCCTTTTCTTTTTTATCCAAAATCTCATCAATTTTTTTGATGTAGGCATCTGTAATTTTTTGAATTTCATCTTCGCCTCTTTTTATTTCATCCTCTGGAATTCCATCTTTTTTAAGCAGTTTCAGTCCTTCGTTGTTATCTCTGCGAATATTACGAATACTTACTTTCGTGGTTTCTCCTTCGCCTCTTACCTGTTTTACCAGTTGCTTTCTGCGTTCTTCAGTAAGAGGAGGCACCATAATCCTTATTACTTCACCGTTATTAACAGGGTTAAATCCTAAATTAGCTTTTAAGATGGCTTTTTCAATAGAATCAATCATGCTCTTATCCCATGGCTGAATAAAAATAGTTTTTGGATCTGGAGCGCTTACATTTGAAATTTGAGATAAAGGAGAAATCACTCCGTAGTAATCCACCGAAACGCCATCAAGCATGCGGGGATTTGCTTTTCCTGCCCTTATTTTTAAAAGTTCATTTTCTAGATGCTGAATAACGTTATTCATGGATTGCTTTGCATCATCAAGATACATCTGGACTTCTTCGCTCATCGTTACAAAAATTTAATATTAAACAGTGTAAATATATTTAATTACTTACTAAAGTTCCAACTTTTTCGCCTAAAATTATTTTTTTAAGATTTCCTTTTTGATTCATATCAAATACCAAAATAGGTAAATTGTTTTCTTTACAAAGAGTGAAAGCCGTCAGATCCATAATTTTCAGGTTCTTTTTATACACATCGTCAAAAGTAATCGTTTCAAAGCGGGTAGCTGTTTTATCTTTTTCAGGATCGGCTGTATAAACTCCGTCAACACGGGTTCCTTTTAATAAAACATCTGCTTCTATTTCCACGCCACGCAATGCAGATGCTGTATCTGTTGTGAAAAAAGGATTTCCGGTTCCTGCTGAAAAAATAACCGGTTTTTTACTTTTCAACGCTTCCAGTGCTTTCTGTTTGCTGTAACCTATCCCTACAGGCTCCATTCTGATAGCGGTCATTAAAACAGCTTCTACGCCTATATTTTCAAATGCCGACTGAATTGCTAATCCATTGATAACCGTAGCGAGCATTCCCATGTAATCTCCTTTTACTCTGTCAAAGCCTTTGTTCGTACCGGACATTCCTCTGAAAATATTTCCTCCGCCAATAACAATCCCGACTTCAACACCCATCTCACAGATTTCTTTTATCTGTTCAACATATTCATTTAATATAGTTGTATTGATGCCATAATTATCGCTACCCATCAGCGATTCTCCGCTAAGCTTTAGTAATACCCTTTTATATTTCATAATGTTTTAAATTAATATTTAGTAATCGGATTAATAAAAAAAAGGTAAATTTAGGAATTATGTGTAAATAAAAAAAGAGAGTTAAACTCTCTTTTTTTATTATTAACCTTTAAGTGAGAACCGCTTAAATGCAGTAACGGTAAGCTCTTTGTTAATACTTTGCAGATATTCACGGATTGTTTTTTTGTTGTCTTTCACAAACTCCTGATTCAGCAAAGTTGATTCTTTATAGAATTTATTAAGTTTTCCTAAAGCTATTTTTTCAATCATGTCAGCAGGCTTGCCTTCTTTGGTAGCCTGTTCTCTTCCGATTTCCATTTCCTGATCGAGAATTTTCTGCGAAACGTCATCTTTATCTAAAGCCACAGGAGCCATTGCTGCAATTTGCATTGCAACATCTTTACCTACCTGAATATCGGCAGTAACAGAGAACCCAACAAGTGTTCCTACTTTGTTGCCGGGGTGAATATAAGGAGTTACCATTGCAGCCTCAATTTTTTCGTATCCCGACAAATCAACTTTTTCTCCTGTATTTGCGCTTTGTTCAACAACTAATTCTTCAACCGTGCGACCATCTAATTTTAATTGTTTGAGTTCATCAAGATTGGCAGGATTGTTTTCTAAAGCCAAATCAAGAACTTTATATGCAAAACCTACAAAGTTTTCGTTTTTTGCAACAAAATCTGTTTCACAATTTAAAACAATAACAGCGCCTCTTTTTGCATCAGGCGTTACTTTTGATAATACTGCGCCTTCGCTGGCTTCTCTATCTGAACGTTTATTAGCAATTGCCAAACCTTTTTTTCTGACAATCTGAACTGCTTCTTCAATATCTCCATTAGCTTCTTCCAAAGCTTTTTTGCAGTCCATCATGCCTGCGCTGGTAATTTTCCTTAATTTGCTAACGTCTGTAGCTGATACTTGATACATATATATATTGTATTAAATTTTTATTCTCTTGTTTTTCTTGCACGTGTTTTGCGATCTTTTGAAGCATATTTTTCAGAATTTTCTTCTTTTTTCTCCGTGCCTACCACATCAACATTTTTATCTTTTTCAACTTTGCGGTCATCCAGTCCTTCCTGAATAGCATTTGAAATAATGTCAACAATGAAAGAAATAGATCTTGATGCGTCATCGTTTCCTGGTATTGGGAAATCAATCGGATTGGGATTTGAATTGGTATCAACAATTCCAAATACCGGAATGTTTAATCTTTTAGCTTCTTTAACAGCAATATGTTCTTTAGAAACATCAATAATGAATAAAGCAGCAGGAAGCCTGGTAAGGTCGGAAATACTGCCAAGATTTTTTTCAAGTTTCTGACGTTGACGAGAAACCTGTAATCTTTCTCTTTTTGAAAGATTGTCAAATGTACCGTCTGTAGCCATTTTATCAATAGAGGTCATTTTTTTCACAGCTTTCCTGATTGTGGGGAAATTTGTTAACATTCCTCCAGACCATCTTTCTGTAACGTAAGGCATACCTATTGCTTTTATTTTTTCAGCAACAATATCTTTCGCCTGTTTTTTGGTAGCTACAAATAAAATTTTTCTGCCTGATTTTGCAATTTGTTTTAATGCAGTAGCAGCTTCTTCAATTTTTACTACGGTTTTGTGCAGGTCAATAATGTGGATTCCGTTTTTCTCCATAAAAATATAAGGAGCCATAGCTGGATTCCATTTTCTTTTGAGGTGTCCGAAGTGAACACCAGCATCTAATAACTGTTCAACGGTTGTACGCATGTGTGTGTGTTTTAAAATTGTTTACTTTCTTTTTTACGGTTCACGCAATCATCAAGTAGTCCCGGTAAGCCGGAAGTCTTAATGATTTAGATACTAAACTCGCAGGAATATTAACGTTTGCTGAATTGAAATCTTTTACGGGCTTTTTTGCGACCTGGTTTCTTTCTTTCAACTTCGCGTGGATCTCTTGTGAGGAATCCATTAGATCTCATTGCAGGTTTGTCTTCTTCATTTATTTTAACCAAAGCGCGTGCGATAGCCATTCTTACAGCTTCTGCCTGTCCTGTTACTCCACCACCTTCAAGATTAACTTTGATATCGTATTTATCTTTAACATTCAATACGCTTAGTGGCTGTGCAACTACATACTGTAATACTTCAGTGGGGAAATATTCTTTAAACTCCCTGTTGTTAATGGTAATGTTGCCCTTACCTTCTTTTAAATAAATGCGGGCAACAGCACTTTTTCTTCTACCAATGGTATTTATAATTTCCATATAAATTTTATACTATTTAATTGTATCGAGATTAAGTTCTTTTGGTTGTTGAGCCTCATGTTTGTGCTCTGTTCCTGCGTATACATGCAGATTTCTGAAAAGTTCATTGCCGAGCCTGTTTCTTGGCAACATCCCTTTTACTGCCCACTCAACAATAGAAAGTTTATTTTTTGCAAATAATTCCGTAGGATTGATACGTTTTTGACTTCCCGGATATCCTGAATGCGTAAAATATCTTTTATCATCCCATTTTTTTCCGGTAAAAACAATTTTATCGGCATTGATTACAATAACATTGTCTCCACAATCAACATGGGGAGTAAAATTTGTTTTGTGTTTGCCTCTTAAAAGGTTGGCAACTTTTGTTGCTAAACGTCCTACAATCTGATCTTTTGCATCAATAAGGACCCATTCTTTCTGAACTGTAGCTTTGTTCGCACTTACGGTTCTGTAACTTAATGTATTCACTTTTTTATCTTTTTTAATTCTTTTATTAAGAAATAATTTCACTTTTTAAAAGCGGACTGCAAAAATACTATTTTGATTTTAATAAACAAGATATTCCTGAAATTATTTTTCATAAAATTTCAGTCAAATAAACTGATAATCAATAAATAATATGCAATGCGCTGACAATAAACGTTTTGATGAATTTTTGTTCCCACAATTCGGTATTGTACAATCGTCCCATGGGGCGATTCTTCAATACCATATCTCAACAGAAATGAAAAATAAATAAACAATCCAGCGCATCGGTAAACACATGAAACAACAGACCTAACCCTATTACTCTGGTTTTTGGAATTATAAAAAGCGCCAGATAAAGTCCTATTGCAATTATTGAGTGTAATGGATGAACTTCGAGGCTGCATCGGCAAGGATTATAAAGGGTTTGTGAAAAAAGATGGTCGAGATCAATCAGCAGTGTAAGCAGCATTATGAGCCATGCCTTAATCCATTGTTCTTTAAAAAAAACACGGGCAATAATTCCGGGAGCAATCAGGTGTAAAAAATAATGAATGATGAAGCGCAGCATTATTTAGTGTTTGTTTATAAAGTCTGTGTTTGATTCAGAATGTTCGAGAGCAAGACTTTCGAAGAATTGAAAACCAAGGATTTTACTTTGGTAAATGACTGTTTTCAATTCGAGAGTAACAGGGCAAACAACCGGTGGTTGTTTGAGCCAGCTGGTGCAATGCTCGGACATTATGGACAAACACTATTTTGGTAATTTTTCAATGCGGGTCCATACCTCGGTTCTGCCAAGCAGCGAAACACCCAAATATCCCCTTAGGTCAAGTGTTTTCCCATCGTTGGCAAGTTTCATTTTACAACTGTAGGTTTTTCCGCTTTCGGGATCATAAATATTCCCTTCTTTGTAATTATTCTCTCCTACATAATAAAATGAAGTTAATATTTCAAGCCCGCAAATTTTTCTATCCCGCAGTTTAGGATCAGGGTTTTCTTTGTCTTTTACCCGTAGTTTTGTTTTTTTATCAAGAGAATCTTTTATCCATGCAAGTTTTCCGTAAAATTTAGCTCCTCTTTTATAAATTTCAATCACACCATTTTTTTCACTCGATAGCCATAGCCCAACTATATTATCTGCCGGATTTTTTTTGTTCTGCGCAAAAGATAAAATTGGAATGGAGCAAAACAGCAATAATAATATCTTCCTCATATAATTTTTTTATTTATCAATAATGCAAGAATAACATTTTTTTAGATTTTTTCAAATACTCTTTAATTTGGGTTTACCAAATATAAATATTTTCGTAAATTAATTTTATTAACAAAATCATCTTCTTATTGTCTTTTTTTTAATTTTATGAGTTTTATTTTTGTTTCGGATGAGCATTTATTCATTATATAAATATTTAATACTTTTTGTTGCCGTAATTACCTTCAATTCCGTTTTTTCACAAACATGGAATGTGAAAGAATTTTCTTTGGATGACGGTCTTTCCCAAACACAGATTCTTTGCTTGCATCAGGATAAAAACGGACAAATTTGGATTGGCACAAATGGAGGTGGGCTGAATATTTATAATGGTAAAAAATTTTATAATCTTACACAAAGAAACGGTCTGGCCGCAGATGTTATTTATTGTATAAGTGAAGATGCAAATGGAAAACTTTATTTTGGAACAACCGAGGGCTTGAGTGTTTTTAACGGAACTGGTTTTACTAATTTTTCTGTAAACGAAGGATTGCCCGACCCTTATGTTTTCAGTGTATTTGTTGAAACCCCTGATAAAATATGGATAGGTACGCAGAAGGGTCTCGTTATAATGGAAAACGAAAAAATCAACAAGCCCGATAATTTAAAAATATTAGAAACGATTCCTGTATGGATAATCCATAAAGACAAATCTGCCAATATGTGGTTTGGCACGATGAAGATAGGTCTTGTGCAAATGACTCCTGATAAAATTCTGAAAAAATTTACAGTAAAAGACAGCCTTTTTGATAATCGTATCCGCGCCATTAAAGAATTCAGTAATGGCAATTTGCTTATTGGGACATGGCGAGGTGTTAACATTTATGATGCAGCAAAAAAGAAATTTGTAAAATTTGGTGTGGAAGTTCCTAATGGAGCTCTGGCAGTGTTGCCAAATGATGATTTTTGGGTCGCTTATTACAATGGTCTTATTCCGAATTTCAGAAAAATAGAAAAAATTACTCCTACTATTCCTGCTGAAACGTATCTGAATTTTAATCTTTTCAAAACCCGCATTGACAGAATTTACTCCATGATTATTGATAAGGAAAATAATCTTTGGATTGGTACAGAAAACGGTTTGAAAATGTTTTCCCAGAACAAGAGGTTTTATAATTACAATGAATCTGATTCTTTACATTATAATAATGTAACAGCTTTAATGAAATCTTCAAAAGGCGATTTTTGGGTTGGCGCTTCAAAGAATGGAATTCTTACTTGCCGCATAGATAGTAGCTTTGCGCTTAAACCTTTAAAACGTTATGGTTTTTACAGCGATATGTCTGAAAAAAAAGATAAGGTAAAATCAGGTAAAGCAAATGCAGCGACTGGGATTCTCAGCAAAGAAAGCAAAATGAAATTCGACGCTTACATTTCCGGGACCTCTGTTTATCATATTAAAGAAGACAGCAAAGGAAATATCTGGATTGCTACCAATCTTGGTCTGACAAAATTTGATGGTACGAAATTTTTTTATTATTCCTGTCCGATAAACAAATCGAATAAAGTTATTACCTATGAGTATCCTGAGGGTCTCAGCAACGAACGTATTAATTATATTTTCGAAGATTCTAAAAGCGTAATCTGGCTCGGCACATACAATGGCGTTACTCAAATTATTGACGGTGCTTTTATAAATTTTAATAGTTCTTATAAGATATTTGAGAACACAATTGTATCATTTATTTTAGAAGATGAAAAACATAACCGCTGGTTTTGCACCAACAAAGGTCTGATAAAATTCGATGGAAGGAATGCTGTTTTGTTTGATGAGAAAGCGGGATTTACAAGTCGCGATGTGGTTTGTGCTTTGTTTGATAAAAAACAGAATCTCTGGATTGGAACCAAAGAGGGCGTGTTCAGATATAATGGTAAAGCTTTCGCTAAAATAAGCGATAAAAATGGATTGTCTTCCAATAATATTTATCTGATGGAAATTGAAAATGATGAGCGTCTTTTTATTGCTACCAATAAAGGTTTGGATGTTTTAAATATTCGTGAATTTAATGAAAAAGGAAAAATCTCTCTTGATTTTTATGGTAAACAAGAAGGATTTTTAGGGCTCGAATGTTATAGAAATGCTGTGTATAAAGATAATGAAAACCGCCTCTGGTTTGGAACTGTAAACGGAGTTACTGTTTACAATCCGAAATTTTTTATCAAAAATAATGTGTCTCCAAAAACAATGATATTAAAAATACAGTTAGAATATAAAGATATGGATTCCCTTATTATTGCTGACTGTACTGATGGCATTAATGAAAAAACAGCTTTACCTGAAAATTTAGTTTTACCCTATAACAGGAATCATCTTACCTTCGATTTTGTTGCAACAAGTTTGAGTGTTCCACAGAAAGTAAAATATCAATATTATCTTGAAGGATTAAATGCAGACTGGCTTCCTCCGATGACAAAAAATGAAGCCGATTATCCCGGTTTACCCGACGGAACCTATACTTTTAAAGTTAAAGCATGTAATGAGGACGGTGTGTGGAGTGAGGAAATAGCTTCTTTTACTTTTGTTATAAAACCTCCGTTCTGGAAAACCTGGTGGTTTTACACGATTCTTGTAATTTTAACTGTAGTAATAATTTTTCTTTATATGCGCTGGCATGAACGAAAGCTTATTCTGGAGAAAGAACTATTAGAAGCAACCGTTAAAGAGCGAACTGCTGAAATCATGCACCAGAAAGAAGAAATTGAAGCCCAGCGCGATGAAATTATGGATCAGAATGAAATTCTAAATCAGCAGAAAGAGGAGATAGAGGCACAGCGTGATGAGATAATGGGGCATAATGAAGTCTTAATGCAAAACAAGGAAGAAATAGAAGCGCAGCGTGATGAAATCATGGTAAAAAATGAAGTTTTGCTGCTTCAAAAAGAGGAGATGATTAAACAGGCGGAAGAGCTTGAGAAGCTATCTATTGTTGCAAGCGAAACAGATAATGCTGTTGTGATAATGGATGCTGCCGGAAATTTTGAATGGGTAAACGATGGATTCACAAAAATGTTTGGCTACACGCTGAAGGAATTGAAAAAAGTAAGAGGTTCAAATATTTTTGAAGCTACTGAAAATACAGAATTACGTGAGCTTATTGATAGTGGAATAGCAAGCAGTAAGCCTATAATTTATGAATCGCCGGGAACAACTAAAGAAGGTAAAAAAATATGGACACAAACAACATTAACTCCTGTATTAGATAAAGAAGGATCTCTGAAAAAGTTAGTGGCCATTGAATCGGATATTACAAAAATTAAAGATGCAGAAAAGGAAATATTGCATCAGCACAAGGAAATTACAGATAGTATCAATTATGCGAAAAGAATACAAACTTCTGCATTGCCTGATTTAAGACTTATTGCGCTACATGTAAGTGAGATTTTTGTGCTCTTCAAGCCGAAAGATGTTGTATCAGGCGATTTTTACTGGTTTGCCGACGTGGAGGATCAATTGGTTATTACTGTTGCAGATTGCACGGGTCATGGGGTTCCGGGAGCATTTATGAGTATGCTTGGCATGAGTATGCTGAAAGAAATTGTGGTTAAAGAATATATTACGCAACCCGATGTTATTCTTCGAAAATTGCGTAGAGAAGTAATTAAAGCATTGGGGCAGACAGGCGCTTCGGGTGAGCAGAAAGACGGTATGGATATGTCGCTTTGTTCTATCAACATGAAGACAAAAGAGCTGCAATGGGCTGGCGCAAATAACCCTTGTATTATTGTGAGGGATGAAGAATTCCCCGATCGTGAAGCAGATCTTAAGTCTGAAAATAAATTCATGTATGAAATAAAAGCAGACAAAATGCCGATTGCGATTTATGAGAAAATGGATAAGTTTACACTGCATGAAATACAACTCAAAAAAGGCGATATTATTTATCTTACCGGAGATGGCTTCCCTGACCAGTTTGGCGGACCTAAAGGCAAGAAATTTATGTCAAAGCGACTCAAAGAGCTTCTGCTGAAAATATCAGATAAACCTATGGAAGAACAACATGCTTTTCTTGATAAAACCATTACCGACTGGATGAATGCTTACGATGAAAAGTATGAGCAAACTGATGATATTACTTTGATGGGAATTAGAATTTAATGGGGAAAATTATAAGATGACAAAACTTATTTTGTATTAGTACCCGTAAGCTTTTATGTTAGATTTTTAGGGCTTATAGCTCGGAGACTATAGCGTTTTACCGTAAATATATCACTTAATAGTCTCTTAATGCGATATTATCTTTCGTTTCATTTATCTTTGAATAATGATTTTATTTTGAAAAAGCTCATGTGTTTTTTTATTAATCAATTGAATCATATAAAAACCAGAACTTAAATCCTCAATTAAAATTGAGCTCGTTACTGATTTAATTTGATTTTGCTTAACAATTAAACCTTCTGTGTTTATTATACGAATAATATATTCATTTGGATCCGAGCTTAAATCATTTAAATTAACTATAATAAATTCATTTGAAGGGTTTGAATAAACTTCAAATGTATTATTATTTTTATTACTTTGAATTGTTTGAGATGATGATTGAATAGCATACTCTTGAAGTATAATAAAACAAGATGTAGCAGAATATATGCCCAATTTTATCCAGCCATAAAATATCTGAGAGCCAATAACTAATCTAACTCCAAGATATTTATCATAAACATTCCACCATATACCTGAAGATCCTGAACCCAATGGAGGAACATTATTTGAATAGGAATATATTAACGTATAATTATTATTTCCCCAATAACATGTTGTTCCTATTTGATCATTTATTTCATGTATTTTTGGGTCGCCACTTCCTGGGCTTGTCAATGATATTGAATTATTATTTAAGCTTGAAACTGAACAGCTTTTTGTTGTTGAAGAATTACCATAATAATACGAAGCATAAAAATTAAAATCATTTATCCCATCACTATTGATATCTAAAGAATATGATCCCATTATAAAAAGATCTTCTATATTTTTATATATTATATTTTGATTTTCACCAATCGTATCTCCAGCTAAAATAAAACTTTGCTGTGAAAAAACATTTTCAGAACATGAAATTAAAAATACATACATCAGAATTGTATTTTTAATAATCTTTAATATTTTTTTCATGTTATTTAAGTTAAGTTTTAGATTATGATAGCAAATTGCGAAATATGCCCTTATTTAAATACCAGGCTAATTACTTATAATTATTTTCTTGGTTAAAATTGTATTCCCATCGCTAATCCTTAAAAAATAAATCCCTGCATTGAATCCTGAAACATCAATTTTCTTCTCCTTTTCTAAATTGGAAATATAAAGACTTTGTCCCAAAGTATTACGGATTTCAATTTTGGAATTTCTTAAAAATTTGCTGTAAATCGTGAGTTCTTCTTTTGCCGGATTGGGATATATATCTATAATAAAATCACTATTCAGATTTTCTTCAATACCTGTAAGGTAAATATGGTTATACATTTTTTGCGCTGCAATAGCTGCATTTTGCAACACATAATAATTTTCACCAGCCAATAGCGCTATAACCACTTTCTCTGTATCCTGCGCTGCAATTGAAAAGGGACCGGCGCTTACAACATCACAAACATCAATGCCAAAGCCAAAACCTGCTTCGTGGCGATTATTTGTAAGTACATGAAATTTCTCTAATGTATTAAACCCGTCAGATATGTTAATCGTTCCATCACCGCTTTCTGTCTGATCAATCGCATAATGCAATTTATTTTGACCTGATAAAATTTTCATCCCTGCATAAATTCCATCGGACTCTGCTGAATAATTGTATGAAAAATTATGCTCTGAATTGTATCGTGCAAAATTTGTTGTATCAATGGAAATATCCCAGTCTGCAAAAATACCGGCATACATTTCTGCCAGCATAATGTTGTTATTATTAATGATGTCGTATTCGAGAATAATAAAATCTGCAATTGAGTCTGTATGCCATGCAAACGACCTTTGATTGATTTTAATGTTCAATGTATTGCTTGCATATTCATCATTATACGAAGAAAAAATATCCTGATCTGAAACTACTGATGGAATTTGTTTTAGAGCGGGTTCCAGAATTTTAAAACTGTTATTTTGGCGAATACAGGTTGATACATTTGACGCGCTGTTTCCAACCATCAATCCGGCATCAAAAATCAGAGGATATCCGTTTTTAAATCTGAATCCGGAACCATTTTTCAGCATATAATAGTTATAGGCAATATTTCCATTGGCTGTGATTGTTGTTGTAATATTGCTTGTATCAGTATCTGTATAACTTTTCTTTGCAATAAATTCAATGAATTGTATGGCTGAATAATTCTGACTTGTATCTGTAAAAGTGAGTTTAAATTTTATCGTTCTGTCCCACGGTGTTGAGGGAGAAAGTTTGAAAGAAAATGGACTTTGAATGTTTGTAACAGTGTCCATCATTCCTATTGCTGTAGTGTTAAAAGTCGCATTCAAAACTATTGCAAATTGCGATTGACTTACGAGTGTTACAACAACATTTGAAGAAGCCGTAAGATAGTTTGTAAAATTTCCTTTCAGAAAAACCGTATCTCCGGAGCTTATCCACTGGTCGTTGTTATCACGAAAATCATACGAATGAAATACAACAGAAGGAGGCAATGTATCTGAAACTGCCCTGAAAAGATTGACTCTTCCTGAGCCCAGCATTTCAATATAAGATGCATTTGCTGGAATTGTATCAATGTTATCTGCCGTAACTTTTAGCGCTTCTTTAATCTGATCATTCGTGAAATTGGGATACTTTGATTTTAAAATTGCCGCGCATCCGCTTACGATGGGAGCTGAAAATGAAGTCCCTGCACCAGTCTGAAAATATCCATTCAAATCTGTAGTGAATATTATGTGAGAGGGAGCAGAAATATCTACACGGGTATTAAATGTGGAATTGTTTGTTTTATTGTCATTGGCATCGGTTCCAGAAACACTAAACACATGCTCAAAAGAAGCAGGATAATGCAAAGATGTATTGTCGCTGTTACCGGCTGCTGCTACTATCAGTAAATTTTTTGCATGTGCATAATTGACAATATCCTGTGCGTAATGCTCTGTCCCGATGGTGTCTCCCCACGAGCAATTGATGACAGCGTATCCATGATCTGCCGCATAAACAATAGATTCATAGCCCGCAACTCCAATTCCCTGCGCATCAGCAATTCGAAGGTGAACAAATCTGCATTTGAATCCTGTACCTGCAATTCCTTTATTATTATCTGTGCTTGCAGCGGCGATTCCACTTACCCAGATACCATGCTTCATTGAACCTGCCTGAGGATTGTTGCTTCCTGCCGCGCAGTTCCATCCTCTGAAATTATCCGTATAACCATCATTGTCATTGTCTATGCCGTCAATCGGGTCGTTGTAATTGTAAGCGACATTATACATTAAATCTTCATGCCCGTTGTCTGTACCCCAGTCTGAAATTGCCATTACAACAGATGTGTCTCCCTGACACACATCCCAAGCATCATAAGCATTTATTTTTGATAGATAATATTGATTGTTAAGCAATGAATCATCAGGAATATAAAGGGGTTCAACTATTCGATGTTTTTCTGCATATTCAACAATTGGATTTTGTTTTAATTGAAAAATTATTTTTTCTATGGGAGTTGAATTGGTATATTTTAGCTCATAAATAGTAGAAATATCAATGGTTGTAACACCTGATTTAACCGGATTTGAAAAAGGAAATTTTTGTTGTAAATTATACATTCCGATTTTTGAAAACAAGCTTAAAAGTTGGGTGTTTTGAATTGTTTTTTTAGAACACACGGGTTTGTATTCCGGCTTTATTTTTAAAATTATAGTGTTGGCAAGATATTTACCATACTGATCCGTTACGATATTATTTTTTTGAGCGGACATTGCCAGTGGTAGTGGTAGTAATATAATCAGAAAAAGAATTAAGCGTTTCATACTACAAGAAATTGGTTTTAAAATGAATTGCAATATACAAAAAATCATTGCTCATTGCTCATATTATGTTATTTTTGTTGAAAAATATAAAAACGATTTTATGAAAAAATATATCTTGTTTGTAATATTTTTTAATTCTGTAGCTTCTTTATTTTCGCAGGAAGAAGGTTTCAGCCAGAACCTCAAAGTTCAGATTTATGTCCGCGATTTTAAAGCTGCAAACCAGTCTTTGCGAAAGCTTATTGACAGTACAAAAGTTAAATTAATTTCTTATTCCGAAGGAAATACTTCTTACAGTATCTTGAAAAATGCGGATATTTCACTCGCCTGTGATAAAGCAAACTATGATATTTTCGATCAGTTTTTCCCAAAGATTGGATATGTAAGCAGTAAAACACTTAAAACAACAAATAATACAAATGATATTAATCGTTTGAAAAATGAGTTTGCTTTTTTAAAAAAGAAAAAGGAGGCGTATGAGCAAGAATTGCAAAAAATGGACAGAAAAGAAGACCAGCAGTATTCAAATTTCTGGGACAAAATAAGAGATATTGAAGACCAGATTCACAAAACGGAACAAAGCATTGAAGAAAAGCAAATGCACACATCACACTATACAATATCAGTATTATTAAATGAAGATTCTGGTTCGCCCGGCAGCTCCTCAGGTAAAGTCCAGTTTGTAAATATGCCCGGTGCGCAATACATTTATCTGATGATAGAAAATCCGAAAAATGAAATTTCTGCAAACACATATCATGGCGGGACTGTAAAATATATGTTTACAAAAGGAAAAAGCGCTCTTGAGTTTGGAGTTTTAAAGAACCTTTCTTCATTGAAAGAAGATACTGCTGCATTTGCTGAATTGTTTATATATAATTTTGGTCAGGATTTTTATCCCCGCTACTTTGGTCGTGGTATCCGAAAATTTTTAAACCTTTATACCGGATATCATATCGGTGGTGTTTTTGCAACTTCCAACACCCGCTCAAAACATTTTTTTGAAGTAACACCACACATTGGATTGGAATTATTTAAAAATAAATATTTGCTCCTTGATTCCAAAGTAGGATATTTTATTCCGATCAGCGAAAAATATAATAGAAACATGAGAGGCTTTACAGCAAGCGTATCCTTAAATTTTTTATTTTAATAATGCACAACATAATCTCTCTCGCACTGTAATGTACAATCGTTCCATGGAACGATTCTACAGTGCCAATAATTTAAATTTTAAACCATGAAATTAACCTTTGCCACCAACAACAAACACAAACTCGAAGAAGTTCAGGCAATACTAGGAATTAATTTTGAACTTGCCGGACTTGAAGATATAGGATGTACAGAAGAAGTACCCGAAACAGGTAATACATTAGAAGCAAACGCGCTTGAAAAAGCAAGGTATATTTACGAGAAATATAATACCAATTGTTTTGCCGATGATACAGGTTTGGAAATAGATTATCTGAATGGTGCTCCGGGTGTGTATTCTGCCCGTTATGCAGGGGAACAAAAAAATCCTGCGGATAATGTTAAAAAAGTGCTTTCAGAAATGCAAAATGCAAATAACCGGAAAGCCCGTTTCAGGTGTGTCATTGCATTAATTTTAGAAGGGAAGGAATATTTTTTTGAAGGAATTGTAAATGGGGAAATGCTTAACGAACCAACTGGCAAAGCAGGTTTTGGCTACGACCCCATTTTTCAACCCGATGGTTATGATTGTTCTTTTGCTGAAATGCCTCTTGACAAAAAAAATAAAATCAGTCATAGAGGAAGAGCTGTTGAAAAGTTAATAGCATTTTTTAAATCTTAATTTTTTGATTATGCAATGCTCCACAATTCAAGCTAAATCAAATGCAAATTCTTTAATGCATTGTACAGACGTTGCATTGCAACGTCTCAATGCATTCCTTTTTTTATTAATATTTTGCAATGAAATCTAAATTCAATTTTATACGAATAGCAGTACTTCTCCTTTTTCTGTCCATCTTCAGTTATTTTCACTACTTTTCAGGAATAAAAGAATTGCCACAAGGTCCGCATATATGGGCGCAAGCAGACAGATATGCGCTTTCTCTTGGTTTTATGGAAAACGGATTTAATTTTTTTCTTCCCCGAACACATAATCTCGCTCCCGAATACCTCCCCGATAAACCTGTTGAAAACAGACAAGGTATTACGCGTGTTGATTTTCCTCTTCATAGCTATATCCCTGCACTTGTTATGAAAATTTTCAACTCTCACGGTCTCGGAATCTTTAGGCTTTATACTCTTCTTTTTGGAATTACCGGAATGATTTTATTATATTTCATAGTTTATAAATTATCGCAATCTGATACTTGGGCTGCATTTACTGTTGTCTTTGCTCTAAGCATGCCCGCTTATACTTATTATCTTTCGGGGACTTTGCCTTCTGTTCCTTCAATAACATTTGTTTTGGCTGCTGTGTGGACTTATATCAAATTCTACGAAGAGAAAAAATATTTCTATTTCCATTTTACTGTTTTGTTTTTTTTGCTGGCAGCCTTGCCCCGACTTCATTTCACTACTTTTCTTATCGCTTTTGCTTTGTGGAGATTATTGATTTATCTTAAAAATAGAAAAATAATTTTGAAAGAACTTATATCGTTATTTCTTGCTTTTTCAGTGATTATTTTTTATTTTTTTTATAACGCCTGGCTGCACAAAAACTATGGATCAGTATATTTATCTAAACCAATGCCCCCTGATAGTGTATCTGATTTTTTTTATGTTTTGAAAGAAATTGTAAAACGTAATTTTTGGAAAATTTTCCCTCCCTTTCACGCGCTAATTTATGTATTTGTAATTGCCGTTTTTTTTATCAGATTGAAAAAAGAGAAAGCCGTATTTTTTAATGTATTTACATTTTTTTCTTTCTTGGGTATGGGCTTTATTTTTTTAATTATGTCCCGACAATTTATTGATCATGATTATTATTTTCTCGATACTTTTTTTCCGGTAATTCTTTTAATGATGATTCTTCTTTCACAGGCTTACAAGCAAAGAATTAATTCCGGAATATTTTTTCGTTTTGTTCTCCCGCTTGTATTGATACCACTATTACTTGTTTCCGGAGCATGGAGTGTGAAAGAAAAATACAGGCTCAACAACTGGGACTTGCAGCTTATAATAAAAACAAATTTTTCAGATGCTCCTTCTTTCCTTAAGAATGCGGGAGTTTCAGAATATGCTTCCGTACTTGTTATTGATGCGTGTTCTGCAAATTATCCTTTGCTACTAATGAAACAAAAAGGCTATACCATCGTGTATTCAGAAGCTGAATTCGACACCTTGCCCAGATTGCTTTCATACAAGCCCGATTATGTAGTTCTACAGCATTATTTCTTGCTTAACGGTGTATTGAAATATTATCCTCAAATAATGAATAAGATTACAAAAATTGCAGAAAACGATAGGATTGCATTGTTTAAATTGAGTGATAATAATAATATTTATAATGTTCCGGAATTTCTCGCAAAAAATAATTACCAGATAAATTTTTTCGCTAAAACCGCTTTTGAAAATAATGAGCCTTCACAATGCTGGTCTAATACACATTTGTCTGATACAGGAATTTCTTTTTCCGGTTCGCATTCAGGAATTTTTAAAGATAATATTGAGTTTGGTGCGACCTGTGTTATACCTGTTAAGGATATTAAGGTAAAAGAAAAACAACGTATTCTGGCTGATGTAAGTATTCATTCAGATAATCAAATCAGAGAAGTTTATTTAGTTGTTTCTGTTGAAAGGGGGAGTGAAAATTTATTTTATTTTAATGAAGAAATAAAAATGCAGGCAACGAATAATCAATGGAAGAGAGTATCTTTTGTGGTAAATTTGCCTGATCTGCTAAATGCCGATGATTGTATTATTAAAATATATCTATGGAATCCTGGTAAAAAATCTTTTTTATATGATGACTTTTCTTTCGTAATTCTTAATCAGGATTATCTGAAGATTTAAGATATATTGAGATATAAATTAGTGATTACTTCTGTTTTAACCCAGTTTTTATTCTACCACGATGTGATGCGCTGAATTTGCCTACTCTAAAACACTATCTAGTGTCAGCAAGAAAACACTATCTACGGAATCCTCATAAATTTATGCGCCTGCAGCGAAATACACCACTTTGGATTTGCCTTAATGTATTCAACTATTTTTGCAATATTTTGTTTGTAGCGACTCCACTCAGGTTGTAGAAATAATTTGCATTTTGAATTAACTTTTTTCGATGCTTCTTCAGCCCAATTAAAATCATCGTCTTCAAAAATAACCACCTTTAATTCATGAGCAATATTGTAGACAGATGGCAGGGGAGGAGTATGTTTTTTCGGAGAAAGGCAAACCCAGTCCCAAACCCCTGATAAAGGATAAGCGCCTGATGTTTCAAGAAATGTCTGAATATTTTTTTCTTTCAAGCCGGAACACAAAGGGTCAAGATTGTAACTGAGAGGCTCTCCGCCGGTAACAACAACAGCTTTAGCCGGTGTAGTCGCAATATTATTTATGATATCTTTTATGCAGGTAAGAGAATGCAAATCCGGAGACCATGATATTTTTGAATCACACCACGAACAGCAAATATCACATCCACCAACACGAATAAAATATGCCGCTTTGCCTGTATTATATCCTTCACCCTGCAAAGAGTAAAATTCTTCTATTACCGGAAGCTTGTTCCCTCCTTCAAATATATCTTGCATCTTTTAATATTTATTTTTTTGTTTTATTAAATGACCAAACAACCCCTTTCTTCTGCCGTTTTCAGTCCTCAGTCCTCAGTCCTCAGTCTACAGTCTACAGTCTACAGTCTGTCCGACTTATAGACTGCCGACTGCCGACTTTTTCGACTGCCGACTTCTCGACTACCGACTGTTGACTTTTCCGACTTCTGAATCCCGACTCCAGACAGCCACACCTCACAACGATGCAAATTTAGTAATTCATTTCCGTTTCTATTATGCTTTTACTTGTAAACATTTTTAATTTTAGCATCTTTGTAAAAAATAAGAAAAATGAGACTCATTGTACCCGTTATATTTATAATTCTGTTTGTAAGTCTTATAGATTTATATCTTTTCAGAGCACTTAAGATATTCGTAAAAAAACTATCAAACGAAAAATTAAAAAAATGGATTTATATTTTCCATTGGTTAATACCCGTATTGACGATAATCATTTACTTGATTGTAAATTTTAAAGTTGCATCAATAAGAGAGCCTCAAAATTATGTGTATATTTTTACTGCTTTTGGTGTTTTTTTTTTAATTTATGTACCCAAAATCGTTTTTTCAATATTTTTTATTTTAGAAGATATTTTGAATTTGTTGCTCCGTATTTTTAAAAGAACAAAGAATCGGTTCAACTACATTTCTTTTATTGCTTTTCCGATTTCAATGATATTTGGTTTTTTTATTTTGTATGGCATGCTATGGGGGAAAAATGACTTGCAGATACAAAGATCTCAAATCAGCTTGTCTTCAATGCCTGCATCATTTAACAATCTGAAAATAGTTCAAATTTCTGATTGGCATTTTGGCAGTTATGGTGGAGATACAATAATGGTAAAAAAAATCTGTGACAAGGTCAATGAAGAAAAGCCGGATTTGATTTTTTTTACAGGAGATTTGGTAAATAATTTTGCCGAAGAAACAAATGGTTATGAGAAATATTTAAAGGGATTGAAAGCTAAATTTGGAAAATTTTCTGTTTTGGGAAATCATGATTATGGTGATTATTACAAATGGAACGATTCTACAGAAAAGAAAGAAAATTTTAAAAAAATTATTGAATTTGAGGAAAAATGCGAATTTTATGTTTTGAGGAATGATTTTTATCGGATATGTTATATGGGAAATTGCCTATGTATTATGGGCGTTGAAAACTGGGGAAAGCCACCCTTTAAACAATATGGCGATTTAAAAAAAACATACAGACATTCTGTTAATAAGGATTTTAAATTATTACTTACACATGACCCTGATCATTGGAGAGCAGAAGTTTTAGATTTTGATATTGATATTACTTTTTCTGGTCATACCCATGGCATGCAAATTGGATTTCCATGGTTTGGAGAAAGGAAAAGTCCGGCTTCATTGCGATTTAAGGAATGGAGAGGAATTTACAATGAAGGGGAAAAATATCTTCATGTCAATGTTGGAGTAGGTTTTATCGGTTTGCCGGCACGAATTTTTATGCCTCCGGAAATTTCGGTAATCACTTTAAACCAAAAATAAAAAACGGGATTGTAAGTCCCGTCTCCTATCTGTTAGTGTTTATGTTCTTCTTTGCTCCCTTCGCCCTCTTCTCCATGTGAGCATGCTTTTTTAATTTTTGTTCCATCTTTAGTGAATTCTGTCGTGTAACCAATTTTTTCAATGGCAGCAACCAGTTTGTCTTTATCCTGTTTAGCCGGATCGTATTTTATTGTAACGACCTTTGTTTGCAAATCTGCAACAACCGATTTAATCCCTTCTGTTTTTCCGAGTTCTTTTTCAAGAAGCGCTTTTCCATTACCGCAATGAAAGAAAACTTTAATTTTAATTTCTTTTTCTTTTCCTGTAACTGCATTTGCTTGCAAGCTGATGCTCAAAAAGAGAATAGCAGTTAACAGAATTGCAAAAATTGAATTTAATTTTTTCATAATTTTTTTGAATTTAAATTTTCCCAAAATTACTTTTTTCTTTCTTATTATTGAAAAGAAATTGTTAAAAATTAGTTAATGCTTACTTTTTACATTAAAATTCCTAATTTTTAACCCATGTTAAGCAAAGTGTTTTTTTTTATTAATCAGTCCGAAGTCCAAAGCCGGAAGATGCTTTGCTTTGAAGTCTACAGTCCTCAGTCTGTCTGACTGCCGACTATTTGACTGCCGACTGCCGACTGCCGACTGCTACATTATTTCCCACAATTTGCGTAACATCAGTTCCTAATTCAATCCCAACCTACGGAATCTTAATATTAATCCCTGCAACAGCACCAATACCCCAGCTTGTTGTTTTATAATCATGAATTTCTTCTCCCAACGCATCAACCCCATTGCCATAATCTTTTAATCCTACAAAGCCACGAAGACCGCCATAAAGCACAAGAATATCACCGGCATGTAATGCAAAGCCTCCACCAAGCATAGCGCCGTAATTTATCCGGTTATATTTATCTGTAATATTTTTTTGATCTAATGAGTCAATTGTTGAATTAAAAGATGCTTTTAATACAAAGTTGAAAACCGGTCCGGCTTCAATATAAACCCATTTCCCAAAAGAAAATAGTATGGGAATATCTAATGTTTTAACATCGGTTAATGATTTGTATCCGCCCATAATATCTCCTTCATATCTTTGCTGAATATTATTGAACACAAGTTCCGTTTTCAGGCAAAATCTGTCGGTAAAATAAAAACCACCTCCAACGCCGAAATTTGTACCAAAAGACGATACATACTGTTGAACAGAATCGGGTTGTTCTGCAATATACTTGTTGTTTAAGCGTGTGTAACCGTAGCCAACTCTTCCTCCCAGAAAGGGTTGTTGTGCATCTGCTATATATGAAAATCCCATCACAAGCAGAATGATAAAATTTATAGTTTTCATAATTTTATAGATTTTTATTTCCACTTTGCAAATATAATACCATGAATTGTGTATTAGCACGTTTTAAGTGGGAAAAATTTCATATATTGTTTTATATTGTATCAGTCGAAGTAGTGTCAGCAAGAAAACTCATGTTTTTTGTTTGACAGTGTCAGTGCTTGATAAGAAAACGTCAAGTTCAAGCCTGCCTGTCCGGTAGGCAGGGCTTTTGAAGACCTGAAAATCAGGAGTGTACTAATGTACATGACTGTTTTTCAGGTCGAGAGTAACAGGGCAAACACCCTGTGAGTGTTTGAGCCAGCTAGTGCGGATGATTGACGTTTTCTTGCAAACACTAAGTATAATAATTTTGTTAATTCCATAAGCATTGTTAATTTTAATGCCAAAATAATGGCGTGAAATTTTTAATTCAAATATTGTTTCTAATTCTGATTTTCTCAGAAGCATTTTTTGCCGCACCTGTATCAAAAACAGATAGCCTTGAGGCTGTCTTGAAAAAGGTTAAAGATAAGCGGGAGAAAGTTATTATTTTATCTAAGCTTGCCGAGGAGTACTCTGCATTGAAAAACCCCAGGAGTTTCGATTTATTAGATGAGGCAGAATCTATCGCTCAAAAAAATAACTTTTCAGACGAACTATTGATGATTTTAAACCAGAAAGCTAAATTCCTTATAGTTTCTAATCCTGAAAAATGCTACGAAATTTCAATGAATGTAATTGAACGTGCCCGCAGGCAAAATAATAAAAAGGAAGAAGCGGAAGCATTATTGAATATTGGGCGTTTTTATGTCGGAAAAAGTATTTTTGATCAGGCGATTGATTACTTCCGCAAATCGCTTTTAATTAAAGAATCCCTTGGGGATACAAAAGGCTGTGGCGATCTGCGTCATAATATTGGGTATGTTTTCGTTAAAATGGGAAACAATCAGGAAGCAATTAACTACTTCACTCAATCTCTGGAAGATTATAAAAAAATCAATGAAAGGAAAGAAGAAGCTGGGGTGCTGGTTCAAATAGGAAACATTTATTTTTATAAAGGCGATTATTTTAAAGCTGTCGGATATTATCAGAATTCATTACAAATTGCAGAACTGTTAAAAGATACAGTTATGCTCGGAAAATCCTTCCAGATGATGGGAATCGTGCACCATGAGTGGGGCAAATACGAAGAAGCGATTGAATATTACAAAAAATCTCTTGATTGTTTTGAGAAATTAAAGCACAGGCAGGGAACGGCCAATAATTTTATTAATATTGGTCTTGTGTATGTTAGTATGAATAAAACTAAATTTAATGATAACACAAATGTTGAGATAAGCAAAAAGTTAAAACTTAACGATAAAACCTGGAGATATAATAATGAAAAGTCGCTTGAGTATTTTAAGAATGCTCATGCAATTATGAAGGATCTTAAAGATAAAAAGGGCATTTGTAATACATTAAATAGCATTGGTCAGACATATCTGGAAGCAGAAGATCATAAAACAGCTATTGCTTATTTTGATACAGCTTTAAGTACTGCACGGAATTTGAATGATAAAATGTTGGTTATGCAGATTGCTGCAAATATTGGACAGTCATACTCTAAAATTAATAAACCAGAAGTAGCAGAGAAATATTTCCATCAAGCACTTGATAACGCGAAAGAAATGGAAATGAAAACCTATATAACTCAAATGTACATGAGCCTTGGTCAATTGTACACGAAAATAAAAAAATATGATCTGGCATTACAAAACCTCCAAAATAGTTTAGAGCTAGTAAGGCAAATACAAGCGAAGGAATATCTTGGGAAAATCTATGAAGCTTTTGCAACACTTTATGAAAAAACAGGAAATTATAAAGGCGCTTATGAATATTTCAAACTTTTCTCCCAATTGAAAGATTCATTAATGAATGAACAATCTCTTAAATTAATTACAGAGGTTGAAACAAAATATCAAACAGAAAAGAAAGAAGCAGAGATTAAGATATTAAATACATCTAACGAGCTTAAAGAAAACCAGAAAAACCAGCTAAAGCTTGTACTTTGGGTTTTTGTTGTGGGATTTATTTTGATAATTGTGTTTTCTGTATTATTATTCAGGCAGTTTAATGAAAAGAAGAAAGCGAATATCATTTTAGCGCAACAGAAAACAGAAATTCTTGAAAAAAATGAGGAGCTTCAGCAGCAGAAAGAAGAAATACAGGCACAGGCTGAACTTGTAGAATTGCAGAATCATGAATTGGAGAAACTTTCTATTGTTGCGAGCAAAACAGACAATGCTGTTATTATTGCCGATGGTACCGGAAAGATTGAATGGGTTAACGAAGGGTTTACACATTTATTTGGGTATAAGTTTAGTGAATTTGTTGAGAAAAAGGGAGACAATCTTATAGCGGTAAGCTCGAATCCTAATTTTTTAGAACTCTTAAATCAAAGTATTAAAGAAGGGAAATCTGTTGTGTATACTTCTCTTTCGGCAAAAAGGGATGGTGAAAAAATCTGGTTACAAACAACACTTACTCCTATCGTGGATTATGAAGGAAATTGCGTGAAAATAATTACTATTGATTCCGATATTACAAAAATAAAACTGGCTGAACAGGAAGTCGAAAAGCAAAGAGATATTGCTTTAAAACAAAGGGATCTTATTGGTGAACAGAAAAAAGAAATTACAGATAGTATCAATTATGCATGTCAGATTCAATCTGCTGTTATCCCTTCAACTGAAATTATTGCCGGAAAAGTATCCGATTATTTTGTTCTTTTTAAACCGCGCGATATTGTTTCCGGAGATTTTTACTGGGCAACCACGAAAGAAAATAAATTGGTTGTTGCAGCCGTAGATTGTACGGGTCATGGGGTTCCGGGAGCATTCATGAGTATGTTGGGAATAGCTTTTCTGAACGAAATTGTGAACCGACTTTTTGAAAAACATGGTAATAATTTAAAAGCTTGTGGTATCTTAAATGAGCTTCGTGAAAGAGTTATAACTTCTTTACACCAGACCGGAAAACTAGGAGAAAATCAGGATGGAATGGACATGGCATTGTGTATAATTGATACAGATACAAATCAATTGCAATATGCCGGCGCGAATAATCCACTGTATCTGATTCGCAATAATGTATTAACAGAATTCAAGGCCGATAAAATGCCTATCGGAATACATTATACTACGTTACCCTTTACAAATAATATAATAGATTTACAAAAAAATGATACTGTTTATATTTTTTCAGATGGTTATGCTGACCAGTTCGGTGGCGAAAGCGGAACAAAATTTAAGAAAAAATCTTTTCAGGAAATGTTAGTTAAATTACAGGATTTTTCAATGCCGGAACAAAAGAAAAAGTTAGAACAGCAATTTGATAACTGGAAGGGAATTTATGAACAAATAGACGATATTATTGTTATTGGATTAAGAATTTAAAATTGTTTTATGAAAAGAAATTTTGTTTTTTTTGCTTTATTGTTTACTGCTGTTTATTTTTCTTTTGGTTTTGTTTGTTTCAAAAAAATAGATTTTAAAGAGCATTCAAATACAGAAGGTGTAAAATTATTTTATAACTGGAGCGAAATAAAAGGGAAAAAAGATAAGCCATCTAAAGGTTTACAGCTTATGCTGATGATTGAAAATACAAATGATTATCCGATAAATGTTAATTTTGAATTAGCCATGCATGTAGATCATGTTGTTAAATCAAAAACCGGTATAATTAAAAAATGTATCAAACCAAAAAAGAAAATTAAAGGAAAAGCAAAAGGATTGGCTTTTATTATTGATGAAATCTCTATGGATGATGTGTCTAATGGAAAAGTAGAACTTCAGTTTACAGAAATAGAAGTGAAGAAAACTTCAAAATGCAAATAGGTTAAATCGGTGTCTTCGACTCTGCTCAGACACCGATTACCGATAACCCCTTTTCTTTTTATTTTAACGCCTTGCTCCGTGCTGTACACCTGTGCTGAGCCTGTATGGATCTATTCTGTCTGCCTTAACGGCGAGCCAAACAGGTTAATGCTTATTAATTGTGCAGCAACACCAATTATCATATTCCTAATTGAACAACCCAAACTTTTTTTGTCCTGTCCGTAATTTTAAATCTTTCATCAATTTGCATTCCTGTTACCCAAACAATGGAGTCTCCCGATGTTAATAACCAAGTATTATTTTTATCATACAGAGATAATTTTTTATCAGTAAAAAAATCACTGATTTTCTTCTTCCCTTTCATGCCCAAAGGATAAAAATAGTCTCCCTGTTTCCATTTTCTGAGTTCGAGCGGAAATGTTATTTTGTTGAAATCAAGACAGGCTGTATGATTATCTTTTATTAACTGAAATTTATCTGCATCACAAATTTTAAAACATAGCGAGACAGGAAGCGTAATTTTTTTTGTTTTGATTGTGATTTTTTTTGATACGATTTTCTCATTTTTATTTTTTTCAACAATCAGATTATTCCGGTTGCGAAGTATTGTATGCGTATCAGAACAGATATATTTTCCGGTTTGTGATGAAATCAAATTATGAATGTCTTCAGCCTGATCTTTGTTAAATTCAAAATCTTTAAATATTTCGTAAAGATACGTTTTTATTGGGTTTAGCATTTTGATTTTTTCAACTTCAATCAGCCATTGTTTGCCTTTTTGTTTCAATAAATTATTCTTGGTTTTTGCAATTACATCTGAAAAAATTTGTTCTGTTTCATAAAGTTTTGATATGTTTTCTATCATTGTATTTTCAAAAGAAGGGTTGAACCTTTTTAGAAGAGGAATCAACTCGTGGCGAATCAAATTTCGCGCATATTTTGTTGTATTATTACTGCTGTCTTCTCTGTATTGAAGTTCGTTTTTTTTACAATATGTTACAATGTCTTTTCTAAAAGCAAAAAGAAGAGGTCTGATTATTTTATCTGATTTTGCAGCGATTCCGGTTAAGCCTGTTATTCCTGTTCCCCTTGTAAGATTGATAAAAAAAGTTTCAATAGAGTCGTTTGCATTATGTGCAACAGCAATGTACTTGAAATGATGTTTTTTTCTTAACATTTCGAACCATTTGTAACGAAGTTCCCTTGCTGCCATTTGAATGGAAATGTTTTTTTCTTTACTTATTTCAGAAGTGTGAAATGATTTTGTGAAAAAAGGAATTTTATATTGAGCTGCAAGTCGGCAAACAAATTTTTCATCTTCGTCTGATTCTTTTCCGCGAAGCTTAAAATTGCAATGTGCGATACTGCATGAATATCCTGCTTTTACAAATAAATCAAGCATTACAATAGAATCAATACCTCCGCTGACAGTAAGAAGAATTTTATCCTCAAACTGGCAGAGTTTTTGTTTTTCAATAAAAGTTTTGAATTTTGTTTCCATAAAATCGTTAGCAATTTAAAGATTTTCCAACAATATTTTTAATTTTACATGAAATAAAGTTTTATGAAAGCACTGCTATTTTTATTTTTTAACCTGTTTTTCTTTTTCTGTGTTTTTTCACAGTCGGTTGATATATCTTCACTTTTTCAACCCGGGGTAAGGGTTGGAGGTCTGTTTATGCCTTCTCATAAAGTGAATGACTCTGTGAGTTATAGTATGTACCGTATACGTACAACGGGCATAATCCCTCTGAATGGTAAGGTTAATGTAGATATAGGAAAATTAAATATCGGAGCGCGTCAATCTTTTCTTACACTTAATGCCGGAGTTCGTGAAACGAAATTTTCTCCTGTCCCTTCTTCAAATCTGATTTATAATTTTGCTTTGGGATTTACACAGTTTCGGGCTAGTTTAGCATCCGGAATTTGGGTTTATCATGCGCGTGTAAGTTTTGATAATGATCTGAAAAGCGACAGGAATTCGTTTGTTAATGTTTTAGGTGGAGGTGCGAAAATTTACATTAAAGGCATTAATAAAATAAATGTACTCGGTTTTGGAGTTATTTACGACGGTCGCATCATTCCTTTCCCTGTAATTGGGTTTCGCAGGCAAATAGCTGAAAATTTTACTATGACGGTGGTTTTGCCGGTTGAAGCAACCTTTAATTACAAATTTGGACCAAAGTTCGAAACAGAATTTAAAGCATCTGTGACCGGTTTGAAAACAGGCTTTGTTGTTGATTCGACAAATGCACAAATTCATTCTAAATACTGGAACGGTCCGGTAATTTTAAGTAATTATAATCTTCAGGCGTGTCTGTTGTTTATTTATAAACCTGCAAAGAATTTTCAGATTTATGCAGAAGGCGGCATATATCCCTTTTTTCAGTTGTCGCTGACAGAAACAAATGAGAAGAATAAGATCAGCAAATACAATGCTTTTATGGCGCCTTATGCAGGTCTAACTTTTCGTTTTAATCTTGGAAAATTTCTTTTTGAATCCCAAATGTTTGGAACAAATGAATGATAGAAAATCAAATACCCTGTATATTTCGTGTGTTGTGGGATTGTAAATATGATGCAATTGTGTCTTGTAAATACGTTGCAATTGTTGGTTGTAGATACGTTGCATGCAACGTATCTACAACCAACAATTGCAATTTTTCTCACATTATTCGGAACTCTGATTATATCCGGAATAATTCTTTATTTTTTTGCCCGTTCAACCAGGCGGATTTTTATTAAAACAGCAGGTTTGAAATTTGATATTTTTTTTACTGGATGGCTTGGTGTTCCTGTTCATGAGCTTGGACACGCTTTTTTCTGCCTGATTTTTTTTCATAAAATAACCGAAATAAAATTATTCGCACCCAACACAATGGAAGGTACTCTGGGCTATGTAACGCATAGTTATAATAAAAAAAATCCGATGCAAATTGCCGGAAATTTTTTTATTGGAATTGGTCCAATAATATTTGGCTCATTGGTTTTGTTTGCATTGCTTTGGTTTCTTTTACCCGACAAACAGGCTATTAATGCAATTTTATCGCAGCCCTCTGTAGAATTTTTGTCTGATAATTTTTCAGGTCAGGCAAGTCAGATATTAAAAACAGGGAAAATTATTTTTTTATCTGTCGTTAGCAGTGATAATATACAAGAGCCTTTGTTCTGGCTCTTTTTATACCTTTCTCTTTGCATTGTTTCACACATGCAGTTAAGCCTTGCAGATATTAAATCTTCATTGCTCGGAATTTTAATTATTTTTTTACTCTTGTTGCTTGTAACTTTTTTTGTTAGTTTTTTTAATGGAAATATTTTACCCTGCATAGCCTTTATAAATAGTAAAACAGGTGTTCTAACAGGCATATTAATTTTTGCTGTTTTTATGTCTGTTTTTAATTTTCTTCTCTCATATATCCCGTTGAGCATCTATTCCCTGATTCGGTATAAAAAATTTCTTAATCCCTTTATCAGATAATATTGCTTTGGCATGTACATACGTTGCACTTGTGCTGAGCGGAGTCGAAGCATGCAACGTATCCACATGCCTGCCCCATCCCAAAACAACAATTTCACACATTCATCAAACGAAATAAAATATTTTTTATAAATTTGGACAAATTAATTTTTATAAATTATGGTTGATACAATATCAGAATTGAAAAAAATTGCCACACAGGTAAGACGCGATATCGTTAGAATGGTTCACGCTCAAAGCTCCGGTCATCCGGGTGGTGCTTTAGGATGCGCTGATTTTTTAACGGCTTTGTATTTCGAAATATTAGACCACGACCCCTATAAATTTGATTTGGATGGAAAAGATCAGGATCTTTTCTTTTTGTCAAACGGACATCTTTCGGCAGTATGGTACAGTGTGCTTGCACGTTCAGGGTACTTTGATGTGGAAGAACTGGCAACATTCCGTACGCTTGATACAAGACTTCAGGGACATCCTACAACTGCCGAGGATTTACCGGGAGTAAGGGTTGCATCCGGTTCTTTAGGTCAGGGTCTTTCTGTTGCTATTGGCGCAGCGAAAGCAAAAAAACTGAATAATGACGATCATCTGATTTATGTGCTTATGGGAGATGGAGAACTTCAGGAAGGTCAGATTTGGGAAGCCGCTATGTTTGCAGGTGCTAAGAAAATTGATAATATTATTGCAACAGTAGATTATAACGGCAAGCAAATTGACGGACCTGTAGATGAGGTTTTGTCGCTCGGAAATCTTCAAGCGAAATGGGAAGCTTTCGGATGGGAAGTTTTGGAAATGAATGGGAACGATATGGAGGAAGTTTTAAGTGTGTTGAAAGACGCTGAGCGCCATACTGGTAAAGGTAAGCCTGTTGTTATTCTTATGCGAACAGAAATGGGCATGGGTGTTGATTTTATGATGGGAACTCATAAATGGCACGGTTCTGCGCCAAATGACGAACAGCTCGAAAAAGCATTGGCGCAATTAGAAGAAACCCTCGGGGATTATTAAAATGTTTGGCAATGTAAATACGTTGCATGCAACGTATCTACATTTCTCAAACTTTTTCTTTCAATCAGACAACCAAAAAAGAACTTTTGCGTCTTTAAATTGAACACAAAATTTACCCATCATGAAAATTATTAACATATTGCTGTTTTTCAGCTTAATAACAAGTCAGATATTTGCCCAGACTTATACGATGTCCAATGCAGCTACTGTAAATACTTGCAGTGGTACGTTTTATGATTCCGGAGGCGCATCAGGAAGTTATAGTGATAATGAAAGTTTTACCCGTACTTTTTGCTCAGATCAGCCTGGGTCACAAATTTCATTGACGTTTACCAGCTTTACCAGCGAGCAATGCTGCGATCACCTTTATATTTACGATGGTCCTACAACAGGTGGAGCTTTACTGGCTCAGGCAGAAGGAACAAGTCCCGCAATTATAGTAGGTCAGGTAATAACATCATCTACTGGTGGATGTTTAACTATTAAATGGACATCCGATGGCTCTGTAACAAATACAGGTTGGGTAGCCCTGATCAGTTGTACTTTTCCTTGTCAGCCTTTCAATATTACAATAGATAACCCAAGTACTCCTTTCTATAATGGCGACACCATCCGTATATGCCAGAATACCCCTTTAACACTTAACGTTACAGGTTCTTATCCAACAGCTGGGACTAATTATGCTCAATCGGATGCAACTACTTTATTCCATTGGACTTTTGGCGATGGTTCAACTCCCGGTTTTGCTGAAGGTATTGGCTTAACATCTGTTACACATACATGGTCAGAAGGAGCATATTATGTAACTTTAGATGGTACAGATATAAATAACTGTACTAATTCCAACCTTGCACGAATAATGATTTTGGTTTCTCTTACACCAGATTTTTCTGGAACATATATTTCCCCTGATACAATTTGTCCTGGAGAAACTACTAATTTAGTTGGAAGCGCTCCTGTAATTAATCCATGGGCAGTTACTATTGACACAATGGTGGCTGGTCTCACATATCTGCCTGATGGGCAGGGAACACCCTATGAAACTACAATTACAAACACTCTTTTCATACCAGGGCAAACAATGACAAGCGTTTCAGACATCGTTTCCGTTTGTTTGAATATTGAGCATTCTTATGTGGGAGATTTAACAATTTCTTTGATTTGCCCATCTGGAGAAACATTAGGTATTATTACTTATTCGAATGGCTATGGAAGTACATATTTTGGAACACCGATTGATGATGACAGCAATACTGCTCCTGGTGTAGGTGCTACTTATTGTTGGACACCTACTGCCACGGGCTCGCTACCTGTTACATCTGGATCAACAGCTCCTCCCGGGAATTATTCACCATCAAATGGAGGTAATTTTAATACCTTACTTGGTTGTATGTTAAATGGCGACTGGACTATTCACGTGGAAGATCATCTTGGTTCAGATAATGGATATATATTCTGGTGGCAACTGCATTTTAATCCGAACATAATTCCTCCTCAATTTTCTTTTACTACTACAGCAAATGATTCTACTTTATTTAGTTGGACTGAAAATGATTCTAATGGTGGTCTTGGGGCACAGGTTGATGGTTTGGCGGATGCAACACCAACAACATCAGGAACACATTCTTATACATTTCATGTTCTAGATAATTATAATTGCGAATACGATACGACTGGAAGTGTTTTTGTTCTTCCTGTTATTGACCCCTCTTGCTGTGTGATGCCTACTCCCAATGCAGGAATTGATTCTGCTGTATGTAGCATGCAGTATACATTAAATGCAACATTGGCTGCCGGCAATACTGGTTCATGGACTGTAGCTCCCGGCGCTCCCGGTACAGCAACAATTGCAAATCCTTTATCCCAGAATTCTTTGGTTACAGTCAATACATGGGGAACTTATTACTTTGTGTGGTCTGAAACATATAATTCAGCTATATGCACACAAACAGATACTGTTGCTATTACATTTAATGAAACTCCCACTTCTACTTTTACTGTTTCATCAATTCCTTGTTACGGAGACTCTACCACTGTAACATATACCGGTAATGCTGCTATTGCCGGATCAGATACCATTTATGTTTGGGATTTTGGCGGAGTAAACAACTGGATTTCACAAAGCGGAAATAATCAGGGTCCTTTTGCTGGTACCTGGTCTACACCTGCTACTTATGACATTACTTTACAAGTGATTCAAAATGGTTGCTATTCTCCGATTACAACAGTGCCCGTTATTTTACCTTCTGCGTTAGAACATTCAAATACGATTGTCCATAATTTATGTTATGGCGAAAGTCTTGGAAGCATTGAAATTACAACCAATGGTGGAACATTACCCTACAATTACAGTTGGGCTTCCGGTGTAAGTATTTTAAATAATCTCGCAGCAGGAACTTATGATGTTACGGTTACTGATGCCAATGCCTGTAATTTTTCAGAAAGCATTACTATTACGCATCCAACTTATTTATCTATAGATACTGCATATAAAAATATTGACTGCTTTGGTGGTAATGATGGCTTTATTAGTATTACTGCACAGGATGCTACTCTTCCTTATACGTTCACGTATGATCCTGTAATGTCAAATTCTCCACTACAGAATAATTTACAGGCAGGAACGTATCCTGTAACGGTATCTGATGCAAATGGCTGTGATACCACGTTTACATTTATTCTTTCGCAACCACCGCAATTGATTTTATCTGTTTCAGATGGAGATGCCTTGTGCTTTGGCGTAAGTATTACCATGACCGCGGATGGTGTCGGAGGAACTCCTTCTTATACATATCTCTGGAATGGCAGTGCCAATACGCAAAGTATTACTGTTACACCAACCGTAACTTCAACTTATGTGGTGCAATTGCAGGATATGAGAGGCTGTTTGAGTAATCAGGAATCAATTGAAGTTATTGTCAGCCCATTGATGAATGGTACCTTAACGCTTCAGAATAACAAATGTTTTAATTCCTGCGATGGTAGTGCTTTGTATCAGGTAAGCGGAGGTATTTTGCCTCTTGAGTACTCATGGCCGGGTGGTCAGCCTCTGCTGGAGGGGCTTTGCGCTGGTTTATTTTCTGTTACAGTAACAGACCAGATTGGATGCTTTGTGGATACATCTTTTGTAATTACACAACCTCCTCCTATAACGTATATGACAGAAACAACTCCTGCTACATGTTATGGTTATAATAACGGAAGTGCTACTGTTACAGTTCAGGGAGGCACACAACCTTACTGGTATTTCTGGTCAAATGGTTCGAATATGGCAACAGCCACCAATTTATTTGCCGGAACATATAATTGTGTTGTAACGGATGCAAACGGATGTAATGTTAATCCTTATGTTACTATCACACAACCTCCAAGAGTTTATGTCTCTTCTTCCGATGATCAGCAGATTTGCATCGGAGGCTCTGTAAATATTTCTGCTCAGGTTATGGGTGGTACACCTCCTTATTCTTACTATTGGGTAGGCGACTCCAGTATATACACAGGACCGGTTGTTAATGCAGATCCTATACTTACTTCAACGTATGCGCTTACAGTAACAGACAGAAACGGTTGTGTGGGAAATTTACAGGAAATAGTTGTGAATGTATATCCACCGCTTTCTTTAAATGCCTTTATTCTTGTGGATACTATTTGTCCCGGCAAACCTGTCAGCTTAAGGGCTGATGTTTCCGGCGGAAATGGTGGTCCGTATATGATTTATCTTAATAACGGAACACTGATTTCACCTCCTGTTGATGTATTCCCAATGGAATCTCAAACTTATACGCTGACATTGCACGATCGTTGCGAAACGCCTACTGTTGTTGATTCTGTTCGTATAGAAGTGTTACCTTTGCCCCCGAACAATCCTTTGGTTGACCAAATGTCTGGCTGCGTTCCTTTAACGCTTCAATTTATTGAAACAAGCCCCAATGAAGGACAGGTCTATGCGTGGGTGTTTGGAGATGGCGTTAACAGTGAGGGGTCTGTATCAAAAAATCCGACACATACTTTTAATTATCCAGGAACTTATTATGTTTCATTAACTGTAACTTCTCAACATGGTTGTACGAATATAGTTACAATGGAAATGCCTATTGAAGTCCATCCCTTGCCGGAAGCTCGTTTTGTACCGAAACCAGATGTTGTATCAATTGTTGACCCAAAAGTTGATTTTTATAATTACTCATCCGGCTCTGATACTTGTTTCTGGGTTTTTGGTGATGGCGATTCATCATTAATCTTTAATCCATCCCATTATTATAAACAGGCTGGTACGTATGAAGTAAAACTTATTGCACGCACCGAGTTTGATTGCCGCGATACTTCTGTTCAGAAAATTTTAGTCAGGGAAGAATACACGGTTTACGCACCTACTGCATTTTCTCCGAATAATGATTCTAAAAATGATTACTTTGAAGTTTATAATCATGGAATCCATCCCGAAGGATATCATCTTTTAATCTATAATCGCTGGGGGGAAATTGTTTTTGAAACAAAAGATAAAGATAAAAAGTGGGATGGGAAATATAAGGGAGATATAGTTTCTTCGGATGTTTACACGTGGGTCTTGTATTATCGTAATCTGAACGGCATGGATTATACGCGATCTGGTCACGTAACAGTTATTCGTTAACAGAACAATCCAAACTAAACCAATGAAATATTTTTTAAAAATTCTGTTTGTTCTTCAGATAGGTTTTGTCTATTCTCAAAGTATTTCACCCGGGCAAAATCCTTGCCATGCAATTGATTTATCTGTTCAGAATTCAATTGCTTATGCTGAATATAGCAATGCCGGTACTTTTTCATCTGATATTCCTTTGTTGAATTGTACAAGGCATTATCAGGGAAAAGATTTGTGGTTTTCATGTATTGTTCCATCTTCGGGCCTACTCAAGATATCAACGCAGGCAGGGAGTATTACATCTGCAGGTCTTGCTGTTTATTCGGGAGATGAGTGTATCGAAATATCCCAGATAATTTGCGAAACAGATTATATTTCGATGCCTTTTATAAAGTTAAACGAAAATCATCATCAAGCAGGTAAAAGAGTATGGATTCGTTTTTGGCCTTTAGGGCAAGTTATTGAAGGTACTTTCGGTTTATGCGTTTCAGAATCCGAGGCTGAGGTTAAGGATGTGATGGCATTAACTGTTACGACAAATCTCACACCGCAGCAATTAGTGCAGAATTATCTTATTACTGGTTGCTTGCAAGCTTATAATGTAACATTTACAGGCGATTTGCAGGGAATAGGTTATTTTACAAATGCAAACCCCCCTCTTGGTTTTAACAGTGGTGTGATATTGGCTTCGGGTCCTGTTACAAATGCAGTAGGCCCAAATAATTCAGGGTCTATCAGCGGAACGCTTTCCGGACCGGAGTCAGACCCACAGCTTGCTGCTTCAATCAGTACAAGTGCCAGTAATATTTATGATGCAACGGTGCTTGAATTTGATTTTATCCCTTCTTCTGATACCATTTCTTTTCAATATGTTTTTGGTTCTGATGAATATCCGGAATTTGCAAACAGTAACTACAATGATGTTTTCGGTTTTTTTATTACCAGCCTTGATGCTGATGGATACAATTATGTAAACAAAAACATCGCTCTGTTGCCTGGAACAAATACTCCTGTAAGTATTAATAATGTGAACCATGTTAACAATACACAGTATTATATAAATAATGATAATAATGCAAACATTCAGTACGACGGATTGACAGTAACATTAACCGCCTGGGCGCTTGTTCAGGCTTGTAGTCATTATCATATTAAACTGGCAATTGCAGATTGTTACGATTCATCTTTTGATTCCGGTGTATTTTTAAGAGAAGGTAGTTTTTCTTCGGGTGTTTCTGTTACAATGCAGAATCATAGTATGCTTGGTTCTGATCACGATTTATATGAAGGCTGCATGAATTACTATGTTTTTGCAAGAGCCGATACTACAAGCTTAATTGATACGGTTCAGGTTGATCTTATAATAACAGGAACGGCTGCATCAGGCACTGATTATTCCCCGTTACCAACAACAATAAATATTTTACCCGGTCAGATTTATGACACATTGTATTATTATGGCTTGTTTGATAATTTAGATGAGGGCGTTGAAACAATAATTTTTTCTGTGGCTAATGGCTGCCAGTGTAATCAATCTTTGGTTAGCGATACAATTTTTTTGTATGATAATTTTACGCTTAACGGTCATATTGATGATGATGCTACAATTTGTATGGGAGACAGTATTACACTGCATGCGCAGGTGCATCCCGGGTTTGCTGATAATCCAACAATGATTAGTTATTTGTGGAATACTGGCGACACGACTGCAAATATTGTTGTGTCTCCAAATGCAACAACAACATATTCTGTTTCTGTAAACGACCCCTGTCTTCAGGATACGGTAATGAGTATGATAATAACGGTTGTTCCGGCTATTAATCCGCAATTTCATGCAAATAAAGACAGCGCGTGTTTCAATGAGCATGTTATTGTAACATTTGATGGTTTTTCAGGACCTGCTGCTACTTATGTCTGGAATTTTTCCGGCGCAACGATTGTTTCCGGTTCTGATTCCGGTCCGTATGAGCTTTTCTGGGGTTCTGAGGGAGATAAAATTATAAGCCTTCAGATTTCTGATATTGCCTGTGTTCATTCATGGAACGAAACGGTTCATGTAAATCCCATTCCACAGGCAGCAGTTATTTTTACAAATGTTATTTGCAACGAAGCCTGTGATGGAACAGCAACAGTTGTTCCCGGCGTTACTACTTCGCATTTGCCTTTGTCGTGCATCTGGAGTGATCCCGCATTCCAGACAACAATTACGGCAACAGGTCTGTGTCCCGGGATGTATAATGTTACATTTACGAATACCGGTGGATGTTCCTCTTCTAGCACAGTTAATATATCTGAACCTTCTGCCATGCTTGGATATTTACAGGGAACAAATATTTTATGTTACAACGGAAGTAATGGCGCGATAGATTTAACTGTTGGAAATGGTACGCCTACTTATACATTTTTGTGGTCAAATGGCGCAACAACAGAAGATTTGAGCAGCCTTCCTGCAGGTTTTTATTCTGTTACTGTTACAGACGCCAACGATTGTTTTATAATTGATTCCATCACGCTTACACAGCCTTCGCAAGGCATTAGTTGTGTGTTTGATCCTTATGATATTTCTTGTTTTGGCGGAGGAGACGGTAAAGCTGTAACACATGTTACAGGGGGAACTTATCCATATTCTTATCAATGGAATGATATAAACGGGCAGACGACACCTACAGCATTCAACTTATCGGCAGGTTCGTATTCTGTAATTATTACCGATATAAATAATTGCACGGTATCAAGCACTGTTACCATTCAGGAACCACCACTGATAACACTTTCTGCATCTTCAACTCCGGCATCATGTCATGGAATGATTGATGGTTTTGCAAGTGTTACGATTTCGGGTGGTGTTCCTGCTTATACTTTTGCTTGGTCAAATGGTTGCACTCAGGCACAGAATGAAAATATTGCAGCGGGAGTTTATCATGTTACTATTGTTGATCAAAACCTGTGCATTGTTTCTGCTTCTGCTATTGTAACACAGCCAGAAGCGATACATTTGGTTCCCGGAAGTGATCAGTGGATTTGTAAAGGAGATTCGGCAGATATCAGTGGACAGGCTTTGGGCGGTACATATCCATATACATATTTCTGGCAGGGAGCTGATGGTACTGCGCAAACAGGACAATCAATTAATGTTTCTCCTCTTGTTACTACTGTTTATCAGGTTTCGGCAACGGATAATTTTGGCTGTACAAGCGGAATACATAGTGTTACTGTTTTTGTTTATCCTGATTTATTTCTTGATGTTTATACCATAAAAGACACTGTTTGTAAAGGAGAAGCGGCTGTTATCAGAGCAACAATAATGGGAGGGGATGGAGGTCCTTATGAATTGCTTTGCAATGGCGTAATGGTTGCGCCTCCTTTTGATGTTTTTCCTGAAAACAGCCAAATGTATGTAGTTACGTTGAGTGACCGCTGTGGAACGCAATCTGTTTCAGATTCTGTTATGATTTATGTGCTTCCGGAACCGCCCAATAATCCGGTTCTTGATAATTTTACAGGATGTGTTCCGCATACGATAAGTTTTTCGGAACAAAGCCTGAACGAGGGTCAGAGATATCAGTGGAACTTTGGTGATGGTGGTTATTCTGAAGCAAAAAATCCGGTTTATACATACACAAACCCGGGCAATTATTATGTCCAGCTTACGGTTACATCTATTCTCGGTTGCAGAAAAACGATCGCTTTTTTAACGCCGGTTGAAGCATATCCGCTTCCTGATGCGCGCTTCTACCCGCAACCTGATGTAACTACTGAAATAAGACCGGAGTTTCAGTTTTTTAATATCTCTGATAATTATGTATCTTCTTACTGGATTTTTGGAGATGGCGATTCTTCAATATATACTGGGAATCCCATTCATACGTTTCCGGGAAAAGGCGTCTACAATGTGGCACTTGTAGTTATAAGTAATCATGGTTGTCTTGATACCTTAATCGTTCCTGTAAATATTATAGATGAATTTTCATTATATGTTCCTACTGCTTTCTCTCCTGATGGTGATGGATCTAATGAATTTTTTAAACCTTATGGTTCCGGAATCGCAGAAACTAATTACTATTTTATTGTTTTCGACCGATGGGGCATGAAGGTTTTTGAAACCAAAGATTATAATCAGACATGGGATGGAAAAACATCCGGAGAAAAGGCTAAAACAGGAATTTATACCTGGGTTCTGTTCTACAAAGACCTTATTGGAAACGGAAAAACTTCCGCAGGAACAGTAACACTTCTGCGATAAAAAAAGCCTTTCAATGAAAGGCTTTTTTTTATTATTTCGTTTTATCTGGAGCAGGCGGTACGGGTGGTAATTCCTTATAGTTTTTCAACTCTTCAAGTATAACTTCAATCGCTTTGTTTAGCTGCGCATCTTCCCCTTCAAATTCTCTTGCAGGATCATTATCAATTATTATGTCAGGGTCTACTCCATAACCTTCAATAATCCATTCACTTTTTTCAGAAGAATAGGAAGCAAATTCGGGTCGATTCAGATAGCCACCATCAATAAAGGGAAGACTGCCTCTTATTCCCACAACACCGCCCCACGAGCGCACTCCGATTACTTTTCCTATTTGATGTTTTTTAAATCCGAAAGGAAATAAATCTCCGTCTGAAGCAGAATACTGATTGATGAGCAGTATTTTTGGTCCTGGCATTGCCTGGCGCGGAGTGTGGCTTACGGTATTTACATTGCGTGAAATGTTGGCGCGTGTAATTTCTCGCATAAGTCGTTCAATAATCATCGGAGAGACATTGCCTCCGCCATTACCACGGTCATCAATAATCAATGCTTTTTTCTTTAGTTGCGGATAAAAATATTTTGCAAACTCATTCAATCCTTCCTGCATCATGTTTGGAATATGAATGTATCCAACCTGATCATTGGTCGCTTTGTCTACTTTTTCAATATTTTTTTGAACCCAGTTGTAATAATAAATATTTGCTTCATTATTTACCGGGATAATGATTGATTTCACTGCTCCTGCTTCAGAAGGACTGCTGTTTACTGTTAATTCAGTTTGTTTGTCTGCCATGCCAATAAAGGCTTCTGATACATCATTCAGGTCTTTAGCAGATACGCCGTTTACAGCAATAATATAATCTCCTTCTTTAACTGAAACTCCAATCTCTGTAAGAGGAGAGCGCAGTGTATTATCCCAGTTTTGACCTTTCTGAATTTTTTCAATTTTGAAAAATCCCGAAGCGTGTTTGCTGACTTTTGCGCCAAGCAATCCTAATGATATTTTTTCGGGAGATATTTTATCTCCGCCACCTACATAAGCATGACCTACATTTAGCTCCCCGATTAATTCTCCAATTATATAATTCAAATCATTTCTGTTGTTAACATAGGGTAGGAGGGCATCGTATTTTTTATGCATGGCTTTCCAATCGAGACCGTGCATGTTTGAAACATAAAAGAAATCTCTCATTTGCCTCCAACTTTCATTATAAATTTGTTTCCATTCTTCTTTATAATTTACCCATACCTTCATGCCGCTTAGGTCTACAGCTTCTTTTACTTTAATTTCATCTTTTGGAATATCTATAATATAATATTTTCCGGCTTTCTGCACCATCATTTTTTTCTTATCTGCTGAAATATTGTAAATGTATTCTCCGAGAACCGTTTCTTTTTTATCTTTCAGATTATACATTTTTATATTCATAGAACCATTGAACGGTCTTTCATAATAATAAAGATTTGTTCCGATAGCATTCAGGAAAAAGTAATTGGAAGTTTTCACAGGCAAAACACCGATTCTGTCAATAATTCCATCTTTATCTACCACTACATTGATTTTCTTTTCATCGGTTTTTTCTTCTTTTGTTTCTTTATTTTTTGCTTTCCCCTTGTCCTGTTTTTCTTCATTTTTTTTCTCTTCCTGATCAGATATTTTTACTTCATTGTTTTCGGGCTCAAAGGGCGATTTTGTTTTCTTTGATAAAGTAACAAAATAGATTCGGCTCATATCTGTATATGCATGATTCCATTCAGTAGAACTGTAAACCGGATCAAAGTCACGGGCAGAAACAAAGAAAAGAAGCGTGCCATCATCACTAAATAAAGGGCTTTCAGATTCGTACCAATTATCTGTTACAGGAAACAAATCTTTGGAAGTTACGTTATAGAGCCAGATTCTGTTCATTCCGTTTTCTTCGGGTCTTGCAAATGTTATCCATTTACTGTCGGGCGACCAGTTGAAATGATTGTATTCCCAAACATCGTTTTTGTCAACTACAACAACTTCTTTTGTCTCTATATCTACATATTGCAGACGAAGCATTTTATCGTTCCAGAGAATTTTTTTTGAGTCGGGCGACCAGCGGATTGTGTATTTATAAGTATCTGCATTTTTTGTTAACTGAATAGGTTTCTCACTGCCATCTTGTTTCTGAATATAGATTTCAAATTCTCCATTCATATCTGAAATAAAGGCAATCCATTTTCCATCGGGCGACCATACAGGATTACGTTCGTGCGCATTGCTGCTTTTAGTTAAATTTCTGGTAATTCCGGTTTTTGCAGGAACAGTGAAGATATCTCCTCTTGCTCCAAAAAGAAGGCGGCTTCCGTCAGGCGATATTGTTGCGGTATTAATATTTTTTGATGCATCTTTCAGCTCATTTCTGCTGCCTGTAAAATCATCAATAATCTGAACTGAAATTTTTGTGCTTTGTTTTGTTTTTAAATCAAAAAGATAAATGCTGCCGCCGTTTTCAAATGCAATAGCATCGTTTCCGAGTGAAGGAAATTTAATGTCGTATTCTTTAAAATCTGTAACTTTTGTTGTAGTTTTTATTTTCACATTGTAGCAAAAAAGATTCATGATTCTGTCTCTGTCAGATAGAAAATAAATTTCATCGCTTGCCCACATAGGGAAAATATCCTGCGCATTGTTATTCGTAATGTTTTCTATCTTTTTTGTTTCATAATCGTAGATGCGAACATCGTCAGCCATTCCTCCTTTATAATATTTCCATGTGCGGAATTCTCTGAAAACACGATTGAATGCAAGCTTTTTTCCATCTGGGGAGAACGAACAAAATCCTCCTGAAGACAAGGGTACTTCTTCGGACATTCCTCCATCAGCAGATACTTTGAAAAGTTGCCCAACAAAATCATTGAACGATTGTTTGCGTGAACGGTACAGAATATTTTTACCATCGGGAGTCCATGTTGTAACAATATTGTTAGGGCCCATGCGATCGGAAATATCATCACGATTCAGTGTTGCTGTAATAGTTAAGCGTTTCGGAACTCCGCCTTCAGATGGCATCACGTAAATCTCGGTGTTGCCGTCATACTGCCCGGTGAAAGCAATTTGTTTACCATCGGGAGAGAATTTAGCGAACATTTCAAACCCCTCGTCATTTGTAAGTTTTCGGGCAACTCCTCCGGTGCGTGCAACCGTATATAAATCTCCTGCATACGTAAAAACCACCTGACTTCCATGAACCGCTGGAAAACGCAACAACTTTGTTTCCTGTTGGGCAAAGACAAAACTTACTGTAAAAATTAAAAGTGCTGAAAACAATACATGCATCTGTTTCATAATTTTGAAATTTATTTTTTTCAAATATAAGCATACTTACAGAAATGAAAAAATGCAATCGGTCATACATGCAAATTATGATGTAAATTACAGATTTTTCCGGATATCAGCACAGGTAATTTCAATATTCAACAATTACTCCTGTTGATTACCTGCCAGCCGAAGCATGCAGGCTGGTTGTTTATTTTTTAACGAACAATATTTAACTTTCAACATCCAACGCTCAATATCCAATATTCAACATTCATCGCAAAATCATAAGGTTCGCGCTCGTCTCAAGGCGGGCAAATAGGTAGGCGGACGAGTGTGGGAATAGTAAATCCTGTTGGTTATTTTATATTTATATTCTTACTAAAAAATGTAATAAATTCCATAAATTTTAAAGAAAACATGTAATGCATTACATAATTTTTAAATATAATACGTAATCAATTACATTAAAATTTAATTAAACATGTAATATATTACAAAAAATATGTATATTTGTAAAAATTTTGATTTATGCAAACTCTTTTTGAAACCAGCAACAGGCTTATTGATGCTGTTAATTTAAATTTTAGCAGAAGCCTCTATCATAAGATAAACTGGAAACAGCGATTAATTGAAATCAAAGGCGCCAGAGGTGTAGGAAAAACAACAATAATGCTGCAAAGAGCTTTTGCTGTTTGGGAAAAAAATCAGCAATCTGTCCTTTACGCATCACTTGACGACCCCTATTTTTTCAATCATTCTATCTTAGAAACCGCAGAAACATTTTATAAATACGGTGGTTTATTTTTATTTCTTGATGAGGCACACAAATATCCTGCAAAACAAAAACAACACGACTGGTCTTCTGAGTTTAAAAATGTTTACGACAGGCTTCCCGAGTTGAAAGTGATTTATTCAGGCTCATCTGTAATTCAGCTATACAAAGGAAATGGAGATTTAAGCAGAAGAAAAAGCTCTTACCTTTTAAATGGTCTTTCCTTCAGAGAATATCTTGAATACAATAATATCAGTAAGTTTCCCCTGCTGACAATTCAGGAAATAATCAGTAACCCTGTTTCTGTAAGTAAAAATATATCAAAAAAAATAAAAGTATTACCCCATTTTAAAAGCTATCTTCATCATGGACACTACCCTTTTTACAATGAAGACCCATCTCAGTATTTTCAAAAGATAAAAAATATCATCAATGTAATTCTTGAGGTTGATATTCCTTTTGTTACTGATATTAATTATGAAACGATTGGCAAACTCAAAAAACTTTTTTCTGTACTTGCATGCACGGTTCCTTACACTCCAAATTTTACAAGCATAGGCGGTTTATTAAATATTGCAGATATCAGAACTTTATATAAATATTTAATATTACTTGAAAATGCAGAGCTTATTCAAATGCTCGGTACTGCCGGTAATGGTAACAAAATATTGCAGAAACCCGATAAAATTTATCTGAATAATCCCGATATTATGGAAGCCATGCGAAGCAACGAAACTGAGATTGGCACTGTACGTGAAACCTTTTTCTACAATCAGGTAAAACAAACGAATAAAGTTTCATATCCAAAATCCGGTGATTTTTTAGTAGATAAAAAATATATTTTTGAAGTGGGAGGAAAAAATAAAAAACAAAAGCAAATTAAAGATTTACCAAACTCTTTTATTGTACAGGATGACATAGAAACAGGCTTTGTAAATACGCTACCTCTTTGGCTGTTTGGATTTTTATATTAAAATTTGAGGCGATTAATTTTTTACATATTTACCCAGGGGTCGTTCTCGTTGTTGCATCAAAGAGGGCAAACAGGGTTTATCAGCGCAGACAATCTCAATATTCAATTACGGGAGGGCGGTACTTTACAAATGGACGAGAGCGAATGGAGGGTGGTTTTGTGTTTTTCAAAAATCTCAATATCTTTGTTTCAAATTAATCAGAAACGGGTACAATACTTTAAACAATGGAACTAAAAATAAATGTTGAGTACAATCAAATTCTCAATATGATACATCAGTTGCCGGTGCAGGAGATTGAAAAATTATATTCTGCCCTACAAAGTCAATTATCTTTAAAAAAGAAAAACAATAAAAAAAAATTAAAAGAAATAATACTTTCTGCGCCCACCTGGACAAATGCAGAATATGCAGAATATATTGAAATAAGAAACCATATAAATAAAACAAGGCTTATATGATTTTGCTGGATTCTTCAATTTTGATTGATCTTTTTCGGAAGCAAAATAAAGAAAAAACAATGTTTCATAAGTTAATTGAGATAGAGTCTGAATTTTGCATATCATCTGTTACTCATTATGAAATTGGTTTAGGCAACAAAAAGTCATATAATCAATTTTGGAACGAATTATATAATAACATAACTGTTATACCCTTTGATAAAAGTTGTTCTGCTACTGCTATCGAAATATATATTGATTTGAAAGGGAAAAACAAACTTATAGACATAGCAGATATTTGGATTGCAGCTACAGCCAAAACTTATAATTTGAGGTTGGCTACTCTTAATAAGAAACACTTCATAAGAATTTCAGGATTAGAACTAATACTATAGTGGGCACTCATTTTTTCAGCACTCATTCTTAAATATAGTGGTCATCTCAGGCAAACAAGCTAGCGGACGAGTACGAGAATAGACAATTTTTGAACCAAAAAAACAAAAACAAACGCACTCGTAGCCTCCCTACAACGCATTTCCTTTAAACGAACAAGTACAGAAACCCTATTGATTATTTGAGGTTGATTTTTAACGCTTAACGCTCAACATTTAACATTTAATATTCAATATTCAACAACAGAAAGCCTGTTGATCATTGGTTATTTGACCTGCCTGCTGTAGGCATGGTGTTGATTATTGATTATTTATTTTTTAACGCTCAATATCCAACATCCAACGCTCAATATTCGATATCCAACAAACCAACAAGCGCACGCATCTCCTCCTCACAAAGCATTACTCGTAGACGAGCGCAAACTGGAGGTTTATATTATGCTTTTCAGAGTAAATCCAACTCTTTATTCAATAATGATATTTTTATTAAATAAGCCACTTGCTGTTTCTATCTGAATGAAGTACATGCCTGTCGGAACATCTGAAATATTTAAACTTGTTTTTGAATTATCAGTACGAAATGTATTTAACAATTGCCCGTAAACAGAGAACAGTTTAATTTGTTTTATTTCTGATGTTGCAGAAATAGTAACAATGTTTTTAGCTGGATTTGGATAAACAGATACCTTGTCAGTAGTGTTTTTCAGGTTCAATGTATTTATAGAAACCGAAAGATTATCAATAAATAAATTCCAACTGTTTAAATCGCTGTACACATTCCATCCTAAAAAATAATTGCCTGTTTCCGGTACTGAAAAAATAACAGACGCTGCTGTATATTCTTCATCTATAACAGTGGTTAAATTAATTAAAGACTCCGTTGCTGCCGCAGAGGAAGAAGGCGCATCACACAAATGCACTTTGAGATTTTCAGGATATGCACCCGATTGTACTTTATAGAAAAATTCAAGCTGATAGTCTGTGCCTGCTTCCATTTCAATACATTTTGTGAAAAGCCAGTCGTTTGCAGGTTCATTCGGATTGAATGCGTAGTAAGCGCAACTGCTATTATTTATGCCACCTGTATTTGAAAGATACCATGTGAAACCATCGCCATTTTCGTTTTCAACAAGAAGCTGATTGTTGTCTGAATCGTTTTCAAAATTTACAGAATAAGGCATACTTGCCGGGATATAATTCTGAATAGAATAACGAAGTGTGTCGTTAAATGGATTCGCATCTGAAGAGTATTGTGTATATAAAAGCAGCTCGTAGTCTCCAAGTGCAGACATGTCGCAGAGATTTACAAATGTGAATTCAACTTCTTCTTGAGAATCCAAAGTATAGGGGATTTCTTCAGTAACCATTGTTCCATTTAAAGAGAAAGATATTTCAGGATTGGTAACAGTTTGTGTACCGAAATTTTTAACGATTACAGTAATGAATTCCTCATATCCAAGAAAGCAGGATGAAACAGGCGACATTAATGCAGTAACTCCTATATCTGCATAATCACAGTTTCCGATGTAAGGAATTTCATAATAATCGGATGAAAAATCACTGACATGTTCAATTAGTTCATTGTTAAAAATAACTTCAAAATAACCCGGAACAAAAATGCCGTCTCCATAGCTGTCATTAATAGAAAAAGCGTAACATAAATTTGTGTCTACGCAAACTTCTGTGCTTTGTAAAACACCCGGCTCCATGTAATAAAGAGGATATCCATACAAATTGTAGTTGAAATTATTAAATACTTCCCAGTGTGTTTCATTCGGAAAACTGTCTGGAAGAACATTTACGGTTAAAATTCCGTTTCCTGTTATCAGACGGTGAAATATCGTATCATTGGTACTGTTTTGATCCGATGAATACAGGGTGTTGAATGTAAAGTCATATACATCGGGCGCAGAAAAATCAAATGTGCCGGGAAATGTGAGGGTGAGAGGCTGAAAGCTGTTCAGTGGTCCGGGAACGTCCATCGAATAATTTGTATTATTTAAATTAAGATGTACAGAAAAATTAGCAGCTGTTGTAAGTCCGAAATTTCTTATCTGAACAGTAATCTCTTCCTGATTACTAAGGGAGCAGCTTCCCTGCATCGTGGGAGAAATAATTTTTTCGATACCCACATCAATGTTTGAAATTAATGTTTGCAGATTGTATCCGAAAATTTTTTGTCCCTGCATTATCCCACCAATAGTAACAGTCCCGGGTATAAGATTCGGTGCAATAAACAATCCTCCTGCTATAGGTTCAAATAAATCGGCTCCTGCATCTGAAGTGCAATCGTGAAGAATTCCCGTAAGTTCTCCGCTTGAAATTTTAATCATAGCAAGATCACAACCATATCCTCCCTGATCGAAAATCCACAGATACGGACCGCCAGATGTTATGTTATCATAAGCTGAACCATACATGGAATTCAATTCAAAATTTACCTGTGGTATCATATCAATTACCTGTCCGGTTTGATTTACCAAATAAATATCCGTATCCCAGTCGCCGACCCAGAAAGCATTCTGTTGAATGTCGTAAGCAATATGACGAATGGTTATGTATGCGGGACATGTAATTGAATCTACAATTTGCTCAGTTGTGAAATTCATCTTATAAATTTTATTGGAAGCATCCGATCCGTAAAAATAGATTCCGTCATAAGCAAGATCGCGTATCCCGCTTACAGGGCTGATAGAAAAGGCTCCTGCCGGTTCTCCTGTCATACTGAATTTATAAATGGAATCCATATTCCATTGTGAAACGTAAAAATAATTTCCATCTGTTTCTGTTCCGCTTCCAATAGTTACATCATAGGCAAATTGGACTTCCCATGCACTGTTGATGTTTTTTTGAAGTGCATTTTTTCCGTTGATTTTTTTATTTGTTTTTTCTGTTTTTCTTTCTGAACGAAAGCTTCCGGATATTTCTGTTTTTTTTGCAGATTTTTTTTGCTGCTTCACGGGTTTTTTATCAATAGCAGAAATATCTGATAACGTAGATAAAAAAAGCGCTGTAATAATTATTATTAATTTCATTTTTTTTTATTTGTTGGATTGAATAATTATTTTTTTACTGATTCTGTTACCGGAAGCATCTATGGTTAAAAAATATACTCCGTCTGCCAGAGAGGGTTCAAGCTTAAATTCATTTGTATTTATAAAACTTTTTTCGAATACGATTTTTCCTATTAAATCAGATATTATAATATTTCCGGTTTGCATTTTTTCAGATAACAGCACAGTGATGTTACCATTAGATGGATTTGGAAAAACTTCAAAATAAATATTGTTTGTTTCATTTAATTCTTCAGACATTGTTTCTTTTAAACTTGACGTTGTATAATTAGCAGTCCAGCCTGGTTTTGTTACAGATGCATTTGATGTAAAATGTACCAGCATTTTCCCGGAGCTAGCAGTAACAGATGCAGGGATTGTTGCGCCGCTATAACTTGCAAGCAAAGGCGCATTTGTTGTTTCTCCGTTATAAATTGTAACATAATCTGCATTGGCTTCCGTGTTATAAGCAGAAAATGTTAGTGTAACCGGGTTGCCATTGGCTGGTTTGATGAGCCATTTACAACTCGAATTATGACTGTAATATTTTGTTCCGCTGCCATCTGTAATTGTGCCCGCGTTGGCTGTCATTGTTTTAATACCCGAGCAATAAGCAGTTTGTGAAGTATATTTTGCAGACCAGCCAGCCTTAGTAATGGAGCCATTTGTGACAAAATGCAGTAACATGTTTCCACTGGATGCTGAAACAGATGCAGGAATGGAAAGTCCGCTGTAGCTTGCAAGCAGTGGGGAATTTGTTGTTGTACCATTATAAATATATAATTTATCATTCACAGATTCTACTTTGAAAGAAGAAAATGTAACTTTAACAGTTTGGGCATTTGCAGGACTTATCAGCCATTTGCAATCTGAATTATTGCTGTAGTCCTTACTTCCGCTGCCGTCTGTAATTGTTCCTGATGCTGCGGTAAATGTCTGAGTTCCGTTGCAATAAGTTGTAATGGGATTTCCTGTATAGTTAAGACTCCATCCTGCTGCAGTAGCACTTCCATCGCTTGTAAAGCGTATTAATACTTTATTTCCGGTGGAAGTTATTGAAGCAGGGAGGGATGATCCACTGTATGAACCCAGCAGGGGAGAAGATGTGGTTTCTCCATCGTAAATTTTTACAAAATCGTAATTGGCTTCTGTTGCAAATGCAGTAAAATTTACACTTACTGTTGCAGAATTGATGGGTTTGAGAATCCATTGACAGTCTAAATTATTTCCATAATCACTGCTTCCGCTGCCATCACTCAATGTTCCGCTTTGCGCTGTCAGTGTAGTAGTTCCTGAGCAGCATGCTGGAGTAGTAGAAGGTTTAATGCCAATGATTGCTCCCACGCTTGAATTAAAGGAATAACTCGAAGGGCTGAGTGCATTGAGGTAAAAATAACCATCAGAGCTACCGTTCCAGCCCCAGTTGATATGGAAATGATTCGTTCCCTGATATCCATCGCAGATAAATCCATGACCGGCATGGGCATTGGGATCGTGCCCATTAATCATAACAATTCTTTGCGCATCCAGTTCTGCTTTAATTGTGCTTTCCCATTGAAGATCTGTATATGAGGTTTTATTAATATATTTAGCTGTAGAAGCATATTTGAAATAGGTAACAAGCGCTTTTCTAACTTCTGTTGTGTATGCAGAAGAACCGGAAGGTCCGTAATCCATCGCAATTGCAATACCGCAATGATACAGCAGTTGTGCCGCGGCTTGGTTTTCAGACAGAAGTTTATTTGGCATGGATGCCCAGTTGTAAGTTGTACCGGCAAAATTAGCTGATAAAGCGCCATAAGTCGCGTGATTGTATGATTTGGAACTTGCACCTTGTGCAGGGTAATTGTAATATTTTAATATTTGCGCAAAAGCAGTTGCCACGCATCCTGTAGGACATCTTCCGCACCGCGTTGTGCCAAGCGATGCATCAGCAGGACACATTGTGTTGTAATAGCAGCCCTGAGACCAGGTCGTTGTTGTCAGTGGTCCTACGTCCTGTAGTTCTTCGTCTGATTTAGTAATATCACCTGTCTCGTATTTTTCCCAAAGCGCATTAATATTAGCATCCACACATTCAATATCATCTTTAACAATGGAATAAATTTGTTCGCTGTATTTTTCTAACAACCATTGCAAGCAATCGGGCACATCATTTTCATCAAATGAATTGTTAAAGGAATATCCCAGAACCGGAGTAATTCTTTCATCAGCAGAGACAATGACAAAACCGATTCCGTTTGTTTTCATAATATGAAAAACAGGGACCTCATTATGGTAAATTGTTGTTTCTCCATGAAACGCTACAGTTAATGCGGCTTTATCAAGAGAACGATTGCGTTCTGCAATCAGATTTTCTGCTACTAATTTAGCTCTGTCTATACTTACAAGCTGTGAAAAGCAATTGCTAAAAATAAAAATGAACGATAAGAAAAGAAGTACGTTTTTCATAATTTTATTGAATTAAAAAAAGAGTGCAAAAATATTTTTTTTATGTTAAATATTTATGGATTAAAGGGTATTTTTTTTATTACAAGTTGTTATACGTTTTTGCGCAGAGGCTCTATTTAATCAGGGTGTTAAATGAATTAAATTATAAAAACGGATTAATAAAAGTTAGCTTTCTTATTCCGTTTTTCCCTGCAATTTCAATATTTTGTTTGTGCTGCATATCTTCGGAGTAAAGAACCTTGCATTTGGTTTCTAATGCAGATGCAATGATCAGACTGTCATAGTATGAAAATTTATACTTAACCATAACCGAAATAGCATCCTCGATCGTTTCTTTATGAATTTGTGACACATGGCATCTTTCAAATAATACCTCAATATGAGTTTTCATTGTGTCATCAGGTAATTTGAATTTTTTATGGCAGACATTGATATTTTCGTTTATAACCTGAATACTAATTACCGGGCTTTTTTCAAGAAGTGTAATGGCAATTTCCTTTTTGTCCTGAAATTCTCTTATCAGGTATAATAAAATATTTGAATCAGGAAAAAATTTATCTTTCATTTGCTTCATCCCGATTAAACTTAAAATTACTGGTGTCAATTATTATTGACCGGTAAAATTCTTCAATTTCTTTATCTCTGCTGGTTTTTTTTGCAGATTTGGTTTTAATTATTTCTTCTTCGATGGGAAAAGCAAGTACTTCTACTTTTTTCCCAATCATATTTGCAGGAAGATGAAGCACGAGTCTGCTATTATCTGGTATTAAAACTTGTCGGTACATAATTATTTATTTTTTTACACAAAAGTACAGGAAATCTTTGAAAGAAAGAAACATGTTTTAAAATTATATCTTGCTTATGAAACATTTTGCACCCTCACTTAGCCCCAAGCATTTCTGCAACCAAATAACCATGCGCTGTGGCATAAATAATAGAGCGCGTAGCACCTGAACAATCTCCAATAAAATAAAGCGATGAAAAGGTATTGTTGTTCAGATAATTTGAATAGAATTTTATTTCAGGCGCATAAACAAGATTATCGGGATTTGCCACACCGGGCACAACGATGTCGAGGTTTTCAATGAAGTCAATGATGCTTTCAATAATTCTGCGTGGAAAAGCCAGATTAATGTCTCCCAGAATATATTTGTTTTCATCAAGCGTAGGGAAAACCCGATACCAGTTTTTTGATCGTTTTGAATTTTTAAAATGGCTGTAGGTCTGCAAAAGCACTTTCCCATCCCCTGCAAGAAGATTCGCCAATTTTGCAATGTAAGAGCCATAACCAATCGGGTCGTTGAATGGTTGTGTTAATTTAAGCGTAGCAAGAATTGCAAAATTTGTGTTGGTGCTTTTTTCTTTCATCTTGGCATGACCATTCACGGTTGTAAAGTCATCGTAGTTTTCTGTTACCACATAACCCGAAGGATTGTTGCAGAAAGTGCGCACCATATACCCGGTTTTACTTTTATACCGGATTTTAAATTCATACATTTCCTTGTTTAATTCTTCAACAATATGGTTGGGCAATTCATAGCGAATTCCTAAATCAACTTTTGAATTGTCAAGAATTAGTTGCGGGTATTTTGATATAATTTTAGTTACAAGCTTATGACCGCTGCGACCAACGCCAACAATTACCTTGTCGAAAATTTCACCATTGGATAGTCGTATAGATTTTTCAAGCACTTCCACTTCTGTTATTTCCTGTTCAAAGTGAAAATGAATATTTTTAATTTTTTTAAAATGCTCGTAAATATTGTAAAGTACTTCTTTCAGTTGATCTGTCCCAATATGGTAAAAGTCTGATGTGATAGGCTGGAAGCCTTTTTCATAGAATTTTTTGTAATACACTTCATTTGTGAACGAGTGGCCGGTTTCAACATTTTTATCATTCGTGAAATTAATATAATAATCCACTAATTTTTTTTGCAAATCCATATCAATTTCAATATCTCCGCCCATTTCCCTCGATACAAATAATTTTCCGTCAGCGCGTATTCCAGATATGCTTGAAGAATAAATGTCTTTACTTTTTTCAAAAACATGTATTTCAAATCCGCTGTCTTTACTTTTTTCAATAAAGCCTATTGCTGCGGCTCCAAATCCTATTACTGCAATTTTTTGTTTCATTGATTTTGATTTTTAATCTCTTAAAATGATTTTTTTGCCACTGATTGCACCGATTCACACAGATAGTTTTTTTAATGTTGACTTTATAATCTGTGAAATCTGTGAAATCTGTGAAATCTGTGAAATCTGTGGCATTTAATATACCAAAACAAGTTTATTTTGATATATATCCCTATGCAAATGTATCGAAAATTTTTAATCCCTCTTTTTATTTTTATTTTTTCTCATTTTGCCGGATAATCAAATTAATCCTACCTTTGACAAATTATTATAATTCATCATGAAAATATTACGAAATTATATTGTTAATTATTCCTGGTTCTACGCCATAATTTGGTGGCCAATAACTATAGCTTTTTATTTTTTTTACAGAAAAATTATTGTTCAGGGGAAAGAAAATATTCCAAAATCAACACCTGTAATGTTCACTCCAAATCATCAGAATGCCGCTATTGATCCTTATGTTTTGGTTGCTACTGCCTCAGCAGGGCAGATATTATTTTTATCACGAGCAGATATTTTTGCAAAACCATTGCTGGCAAAGATATTACAACTTATTAAAATCCTGCCTATTTTCAGGGAGCGTGACGGAACCGATTCTCTTCAGAAAAACAATGAGATTTTTAATATTGCTATTGAAGTTCTGGAACGGAAACAAACCTTTTGTACTTTTCCGGAAGCAAAGCACCACAATAAGCGTTTTCTTCTTCCATTAAAAAAAGGAATACCCCGCATTGCTTTTTCTGCCGAAGAAAAAAATGATTTTAAGCTGGGAATACAAATTGTCCCTGTAGGTATTTATTACGATCAATATGCAAATTCCGGAGGCATTTTGCATGTAATTTATGGTGCTCCGATTAAAGTTTCAGATTATGCAGTCATGTATAATGAAAATCAGCCTAAAGCTATACTTACCCTTCGCAATGATATAGCGGCTTCTATAAAGCCCTTGATGATTGATATTCAAAATCAGGAGTACAATGAATTTTACGAGGAGCTTCGTTATATTTATAATAATAAAATGCGGCAAACATTAAATCTGAAAAATAAGCAGGCAGACCGTTTTGTTGCTGATAAAAAAATCATTGAGATTTTAGACAAGATTTTTTTGGATAATGAAAAAGAATTTTTAGGGTTAAAGAATAAAACAGAAGAATATTGCAGTATGAGAAACAGGGCAGGCATCCTTGAGATATCAGCCGAAGGATCAATGTCTGCATTGGAAGTTTTTGGAAATTCTTTATTGATGCTTATTCTGACTCCTGTGTATTTATATAGCTGGCTTGTAAATTTTATTCCCTGGCTTCCTTCTTTTTTTCTGAAAAAAAAATTCGAGGATCCGCAATTTCACAGCTCTGTAAAATTTATACTCGGACTTATTTTGTTTCCCATTTTTTATGGAACACTATTGCTGACGACAGGCTTGGTTTTTAAAAGCTGGTTATTGCTGCTGCTTGTCTTTTTAAGTTTTTTTCCTGCCATTATTATGTTTGTAAATGGAAAAGTATGGTACAGGAAGCTACTTTCAGACTGGAAATTTTTACTGTATAGAAAATCAAAGCTGGCATCATGTTTGAAACTTCGTGATGAGATTATAAAAATCATGGACGGCTTTTTTTCATCTATATTATAAAAATACAATGAGTAATTTCCAAAAAATATTTCTCACTTTTTTTTGCATATTAACTGCAATAAATTATTTGCAAGCGCAAGAGCCGGAGCAGGAGTCTCCTCTTGTTCCTTTTACAAATGGAATTAACTTTGGGTTTCGTGATTCAATTACAAATAAAGTCCGAATAATGCCTGTTTATAATGGTGTCAGCTTTTTTTACGGCAGATTTGCAAAAGTAAAAGTCAATAACAAATGGGGCGTGATAAATAAAAAAGGAGAAACAATTCTGGAAACAAAATTTGACTCTTTGTTTATACTTAAAAATAATATTTTTTTATGCTATCAGAATTCAAAGACTTTGCTTGTAAATTATCTTGGTAAATCTATCGGGGAGTATGATAATATTTTAATATTTGAAGATAATGACAGCCGTTTGGTTGCGCGGGATATGGTTGAATCAACGCATTCTTTTTTTGGCAATAGTGTTTTATATATTGTTAACAATGGCGGGCAATATATGAAAGTTGTGAAAACCGATACAACTCTTGTAAAATATAGTGATGGAATGTCTTCAAAATATATACGTGAAAAAAGAACTTTTCCGTATGTTCAGGGGGGTAAATTCGGATTGCTGAACGACAAGTGTGAACCTCTTTCAGGAATAAAAGCAGATAGTGTGAAGATTTTTATGAAAGTTTATAACGGATTTTAAATCAAAAATCTTAGTATTATCAATACATACAGTAGAAATAATTCAAAAATGTAGCAAACAGATATTGTTAATAAAAAGTTAATAATTAAATATATGAAGATTATTATGT
>Ga0208373_1000270_pt1 | contig 97016 bp, 67 predicted proteins | sample RifOxyC2_FD_184036 | JGI IMG/M metagenome (GOLD analysis project Ga0208373, IMG submission 184036) | Soil microbial communities from Rifle, Colorado - Rifle Oxygen_injection C2 (SPAdes) | ecosystem: Environmental > Terrestrial > Deep subsurface > Rock core/Sediment | place: Rifle, Colorado... | reverse complement strand
ATTTTAAGCGTTTCACTTTTTGAAAAAGTTCCTATTTATCAACTACTTAGCGATTTCAAATTTTCAAAGAACAATTTATGCTTTGATAACTCTTTGACTTTGTTCAACTTTTAACTGGACAGTAATGAAGCAAATATAATAATAAAATGAAGTCATTTAAATTTTGTCAATAAAATTATTCTATTTTAATTAAATTAGAAGTGAAAGAAATAGTCAATAAAAATAGTATTATGGAGACAACCTTAAACAATAATAAAGCATTTTTTGAACAGATACGAAATTCTATTTCGAAATTAAATTATCATCAGCAAATAAAGTTGGTTGATTTTATAAATTCATTTTCTGAAAAAGATTATAACCCTAAAAATTTAATCAAATTTTCCAAAGCTTTTGATAAACAAGACCTGAAACTTATGGAAAAAGCCATCAATGAGGATTGCAATTCTATATATAATAACTGATGTTACTGAATAATTGAAACTTTACTAAATCCGAATTTTAAATAATAATTAAAAAAAACCTTATCAAAACCAATAAACCTTAATAACAAGATAATCCAACCACAATCAACCTTATTACTTTATTGTTGATTATCATTTAATGAATAAAGTAATAAGGTTAGCAACTTATAGTCAATATAAAGTTACTAAGGTAGATGGATAAAAATAAGGTTATTTTTATTAATAATAACTTAAAATCAACAATCTCACTTTCCCATTTTAATCGGCAGTATCACATTAGTTATTCCCAACACCTGCAATTTTCTTTGAATAGCAAAAGCTGTTTCATTGTGCAATAACCTGTGATAAAATTTTTCTGTTCTGAATGCCAACTTCCCGGAAAATACAGTTGAGTTTTTATATTCTACGGATATTATTTCTATAATCTCAGGTGCTTTTTCGACAATATCAGTAGCTGTTTCTAATCTGTATTCAGCATGATATCCCATGCCTTGAGCAAGTTCAACATATTTTTTTAATGCTTCCTCTGTAGATGCTTTTAGATGAGCTAAAGAATCCTCTCCTTTGAATAATCCCTGGTCAATTACGGCAATTGAAACGAACACGAAATTTTTATATAAATTTGGGAATGATTGTAATATTGCAAAGAAAGTATGAATACCGAAGCCGTTATACCCGCTTACAAGCTGAATTGCAGTCATATCATCTTTGTTTAATTTACTCTTTATTATTTCATTGTTGGATTTAATAGGAACCATACTAACTTCAAGTTTTTTTATATCCGACTTGACTTTCTCGTAATGATTCCTAATCAAATAACAAATTCCTATTAGAATTGATGTAATTAGTAGAGTGAGCCAGCCACCCTCCATGAATTTTTCAAAAATGGTAATAGAAAGAATAGTTAGGCATAATACAAGTCCGGTTAGATGAATGCTTATATGCTGTTTCCATTTCTTATCGTTCTTTCTTCTTTTAAAATAGAATCTCGACATACCAAATTCAGAGATGGAAAAAGTAAGAAATACATTTATTGAATACATAATGACAAGTGCCTGAATCGAACCTTGAGTATATAGTAAAAGAATTAATGATGCTATACCTATCAACACAATGCCATTCCGCATAGTCAGCCTATCCGAAAAAGCAGCGAATCTTCTCGGAAGCCATGAATCAACTGCCATGTTAGCCATAACTCGGGGAGCATCGATGAAACCCGCCTGGGCTGCAACAAAGAGCAAAGCTCCTTCTGAAAAAATAGTAATAAAAGCGAGAACACTACCTATCTTCCAGTTGCCATAAAGTGTATCTGCTAATACCGAGTTTAATGTTTTTCCACTCGTTACTTTCACTTCAACCAATAAATAACATAGTAGCAGACCGCCTGCGGCTAATGCAAGTGATGAAGCCATATACATCATCGTTCTTTTACCTGTCCTGACTTTTGGGTCTCTCATTATCTGCAATCCATTCGAGACAGCTTCAATTCCTGTATATGTTCCGCCTCCGAGAGAGTAAGCGCGGATAAAAATTAAGAATATTCCGAGAAACCCGATAGTACCAATATCATTTGTAAAGTTAGTATGAACATTTGCAATCACCGGCTTCACTTCCCAAAAATGACTTGTTATTCCATATCCCAACATGAAAATATGGGTTATAACAAATACTAAAAATATTGGTGCTAATATAGATATTGATTCTTTCACACCTCTTATATTCAGAATCGTTAGGATAATAATTAACGTAGCGGCAAAGAGTATTTTGAATTTTTGGTATTCAAATGGCAGGTAGCTGAATATCGCATCTGAACAAGATGCAATCGAAACAGTAATTGTCAGTATATAATCAATTACCAATGCACTTCCCGATACAACTCCGGCTCTTTCACCGAGCATGTGAGTTGCAACGATATATCCACCTCCACCATGAGGAAAATGTTCGATAATCCTCGAATAAGCATAAGAAATAATAAATACAGTGAAAGCAGTTGCTAATGCAAGAATTAAAGCAAGGTAGGAATGACTTCCGATTGTTCGGAATGCTTCCTCAGGACCATAAGCAGATGAAGATAAACCATCTGCACCTAGTCCAATCCAGGCAAAGAAAGGGATGAGGGCGAGTTTGTGAAAAATACCCGGGTCGTTCAAATCTCTTGGCTTGCCGAAAAGATTTCTAATAAACCTTTTGGTAAATGAAACTTCACATTCAGAATTGAAGTTAATCATTTTTTCCTCCTTATGAAGAGGAAAGGGCATATTGAGGCAAAAAAAAACTGCTCCGGGCATCCGGGCAGTCAGTTTTCCTGTCCAATGCTCTTCCATTATGCCTACGAGGTTAGCTGACGGGCTCGGATTTGGAAGTATCCTATTTCCTTTCGGAAAATACGCCCCGGATTTTGGGTCCCCCGCATTCACACTATTGTGTGAATCTCGGCTACATTTAACAAATTGTCAATTACGAGGGAGTGTAACGAATCAATTATATATTTATTTTGAAACTTTAAAAAATATTTTTTTAAACCCAAATTATTCAATAGAAAATTGTTTAAGTCTTATAAGCAACTGTTGGACTGTCATTCTGAGGAGTGTAACGACGAAGAATCTCTTACAATGGTGAGATGCTTCGACTTCGCTCAGCATGACATTATTAAGATTATTTTTCATTTTTAATGAATAATTTGGGTTAAACTTGGAATTGCAAGGGATTTTAATGAAAATGGCAGCATACTACCATTAATTCAATTAGGTTATGTTTACAGGGTTATAAAATAATGTTTCAATTATTTGAATACTGGAATGGAAAAAATTAATTATCTAATATTGGAATACCTGTCTCAATAATTTCTTTAATAAATATATCATTAATATCAAATGTTTCGGAATTATATGGTAATGGTGATATTTCCCAGTTTGTAACTGCATTGAATTTTCTAATTTTATCCAGGTCATTGTATCTTAAACCTTCGAAATCATCACTAACGATAGCAAGGTCAATATCGCTCCATTCATTATAATTTCCTTTGGCATAAGAACCGAAAAGGATTGCTTTGCGAACTTTAATATTGTTTTTATTTAGTTCATCTAAATATAAATTAATTTTATTCAATATTTGATCTGGGATTTCAACCATTTAAAAATTTCCTTGATTTTTTTGAAATTATTTTCGGTAAATTCAGGTGTACATAATTGATAGAATTTTTGTTTATCTTCAGGATATCTGGCTTCAATATTAAATGTAGTTACTAAATTTAAAAAAATCTTTTTTTCAGTATCTAAATCCAAATTTGTATTAATTGAGATTTTTACCAAATCATGAATTTTTGGTGGTGTTTTTTTATTATCATTTACGAAATGTGCTTTTAGGATTTTTTCAAGAACCAAATGTCCAATATATAAACACCAATTGTAATCTCCCATAATAAATAATCTTTCTGCTACTTGTAAATCACTTTCAGCAGCATCTATCCAATAATTAATATGTTCTTCGATTTTCATCTAATATGTTTCTATTAATATATTATTGAATTTATTATTGAATCTATTCAAATATAGTATTTTTATCAAAATATTGCATCTTTAACTTTATCAATAAAATCTTTATCCTTGTGAGATGATTTCTTCTTCGGAATAATGTTTTCACTTTTTGCAAGTTCTTTTATAGTCTGCTTCTCTTTTGAATTGATTGAAGTCGGGACATAAACATTTACATAAACAAGCTGGCTTCCTTTGCCGTTTGAATTAAGATGAGGAATACCTTTGTCCTTAAGCCTGATGACAGTTCCCGGCTGCATACCTGCTGATATTTTTATTTTTTCTTTACTTAACAGAGTCGGTACTTCGACATCGTCACCTAAGACTGCCGAAGGATAGCTGATTGTCAGGTGATAAATCACATCATCCCCTTGCCTGATAAATTCGGGATGTTCCTTTTCATTTATAATGACAATCAGGTCACCAGCCTCACCGCCTCGCCTACCTGCATTGCCTTTGGAGCGAATCGGCATATAATTGCCTCCTTCAACACCGGCAGGAATATTGACCTTGACTGTATCTTCCGCCTGTACTCTTCCTTCACCCCTGCATTTTTCACACAGTTCGCGGATTAACTGTCCCGAGCCATTGCAGACATTGCATGTACTGATGTTCACGAATTGTCCGAACATTGAACGGGTTACTTGACGCACTTGTCCAGTTCCATTGCACTGATGGCAGGTTTGAAATCCAGACGAAGCTTTTGCTCCGGTTCCTCTGCAATCATCACATACAAGAAATCTTTTTAATTTAAGAGTTTTTTCAATACCGGTTGCTATTTCTTCGAGTGTCAGGTGAAGCTGAATTTTAAGGTCTGAGCCTCGCTCGCCGACTGGACGCCGTTGGGAACGCCCTCTGCCGCGAGAACTCGTACCAAAGAAATCATCAAATATGCTTCCGCCTGTGAATATATCGCTGAAATGAGAAAATATATCGTCGAAATTTGAAAAGCCGCTGTAATCCCTACCCATTCGTAATCCGTCATGGCCATATTGGTCGTATCTGTGCCGTTTATCAGAATCGCTCAGGATTTCATAAGCTTCGGATGCTTCTTTAAATTTTTCTTCCGACACTTTATCCCCAGGATTCCTGTCAGGATGAAACTGCATCGCTAATTTTCTGTAATTCGTCTTGATTTCATCTATACCGGCATTTCTTGAAACGCCAAGAATATCGTAATAATCTCTTTTACTCATTTTCTTCCTCTTTTGGTTCACCTGCAGAGGTAACGACCTTTGCATGTCTCAATACTTTATCCTTCATCGTATATCCTGACTGCACTTCACTGATGATGTAATCTTCAGGCAATTCCGAAGGCATTCGCATAACGGCTTCATGCTCATTGACATCGAATGGCTTTCCGACAGTATTTTCCATTATTTTTACATTTTCATTTTCGAATAGCTTCAGTGCTTTCTGATAAATCAGGTCAAGACCTGTCAGCATTGAATCACAATCCACAGCTTTTTTACCGGCTTCCACTGCTTTACCCAAATCATCAAGCAATGGCAACAGATTAAGGATGAGACGTTCATTTGCATAGTCAATCATTTCGCGCTTTTCTTTGAGTGCTCGCCTGCGATAGTTTTCAAGTTCAGCGGCTACTCTCAGAACCTGGTCTTTCAACTCATCTCTTTCTTTTTCCAATTCTTTTAATTTATCAATTTCGGAAACAGCTTCGGCAGTCTCATGTATTTCAGGTATTTCTAATTCAGGTTCTTTAATGTCATTAACCGCTTCAATTGGTTCATCCTGTTGAACAGATTGAGTATCTTCATAATTCGTCAGATTTTGCTTTTGGTCCTGATTTTTCAGGTATGTGTCATAAATATCCTTCATCTTATTCATTGATGAACGCAAAGGCTTTTTTGGATTTGAACCGTCATCCATTTTAACATTCTCTCCGTGTATTTAATTTCAATTAGAAAAAACCGAATTTAAAACATTATATAATTTCAAGTTATAGTTAGACGAAATCGGATTTTATTTCTTGTAGTAAACAATTTTGAATAGCCACTATCTTCAGATAGTGGAGGTATTATTCCACCAAATTCTGACTTTAGTCTCTTATTTTAAGTCGTTAAATCCCAAATCGTGTGATAAAACAAGCCTACTACTTGAAAGTAGTGGCTGTTCATTAATAATTTTTCTATCTGCAAAAACATTGTTAATTTTGTATTCCGATTGGGCCCGTAGCTCAGTTGGGAGAGCGCTAGAATCGCACTCTAGAGGTCGTGAGTTCGACTCTCATCGGGTCCACAAACGACCGGAAAAACAAAATTGGCCCGTAGTGTAACTGGCAACACGTCTGACTCTGGATCAGAAGAGTTCAGGTTCGACCCCTGACGGGCCAGCTTAGAAAGCAGTAAGTGATTACTGCTTTTTTTTTATTAAAAACCTAAAAAAACGTAAATTTGGCTGTCCGAGTATCCTAATTAACCTAAATTTGGCTATTATGATGACTGAATTAACGTTTTTTACAATTTCGTGTCAGTTTTTTAAAATAGCAATACATTCAAATAAGTGTTTTAAAATATCATTTTTTTGTTGTAGATTTCTTTTTTTTTGATGATAATATACTATCTAAAAAAAGTAAAAAATTATGATACTGATCCAAAAAATATACTCTCTCAATATAAATCGAATTATTATCTTATTTTTCTTTTTATCATCTTACCTTTGCTCTGCCCAAACCGGTATTTGGGAAGAACTTAGACCAACAAATTCACCTTCCCCAAGATTAGCATTTGGTATGGCAGAAATAGGAGAAGGTAAAGTATTAATCTTTGGTGGAAACGATGCAGATAGAATATTTGATGAAACATGGATTTATGATTTCCAGACAAACACTTGGTCAGAAATTCAAAATGACATTCATCCAAATAAAAGATATGACCATCGTTTGGCAAGAATTACAAAAAATAAAGTTCTATTATTCGGAGGTTGGGACCCTAAAAATCTCATAGATGGAGATTATAAAGGTGATACTTGGATATTTGATTTGGAAACACTTTCTTGGAGCGAAATCAAATCCTTAACAAAACCATCTGCAAGAATAAGTTTTGGATTAGCTCAATTATCTGATGGCAAAGTAATTTTAGTTGGTGGTGACACTGTAGAAGCAAATTATGCTAATGATACATGGATTTATGATTTAGAGGATAATAAATGGATACAGATATATATAGATATTTTTTCAGCACCACCTAAATGTGAAGGGGCGACGATAGCACAAATTGATACAAATAAGATATTATTTTATGGTGGTTGGCAATACAATTTATTAGATGAAACATGGTTATTCGATTATATTGAAAGCAAATGGATTAAAATAATACCAAAAAGTAACTCTATTCCAGTTGCAGGATCATCAATGGCAAATATAAGAAAAAATGAAGTTGTTTTCTGGGGAGGTGAAATTAACTCAGGTGGTAATTATAATGAAATGTGGTTATTTAATTTTATTAATTCAACATGGATGAAAATTCAAACAAATATAAAACCGGATGGAAGGTATTTACACGAAATTGTTAACTTTGGTAATAATAAAATACTTCTTTTTGGAGGGTTAAATAATGAAGAAAACAGATGGCATAATGATACCTGGATTTTTACATTACAACCAAATGATTATAAAGATGATGAAATTATCTATTCAGAAGATTACTCAAAATCATACCTTGTTTCTTATGATAATAAATTAAAAATAAAATTGAATAAATCAGGAAAACTGAATTTCACTTTATTTGATATTTATGGCAAAATAATTTCAGAAAAAGAAAATGTGGTTGAGGATAGCTTATATTTTGATATTGATATAAGCAGTATTTCTAATGGGTTGTATTTTTTAGTAATTAAATTTAATCTAAAGAATGAAATAATTAAAATTTTAATTAATAGATAAATTATTAATAAGAGGTTATTATGAAAGCACTCATATATTTCACATCAATTTTTATAATTTGTGTTCACTTCTCATGCTTTAGCCAGACTCCTGAATCATTCTACCAGAAAGGAGTGGAATTTGGCAGGTCAGGTTTATACGACAAAGCAATTGAATTCTTCGACAAAGCTTTGGAATTGAAAGGTGATTATTACGAAGCATGGTACCTGAAGGGCATCAATAACGGCTTGTTGGATAAATATAATGATGCCTTGCATTGTTTCAACAAAGCTATTGAATTCGGCAAAGGCAAGACTAATGCTTGGATTGAAAAAGGGAAAATTCTGGGAGAGATGAACAAATTCAGCGAAGCTCATGATTGTTTCGACAAAGGTATAGATTGGTGCCAGGATAAAGCCGAGGCATTGTATCAGAAAGGATTATTGTACGGCAAAATGAATTTAATTGATAAAGCACTTGGATGCTTTGACAAAGGGATAGAATTTGGTCAAGGCAAAGCCGGAGCAATGTATAAAGGATGGTATCAGAAGGGTTTGATGTATGCAAAGAATAATATGCATAATAAAGCGGATGAATGCTATGACAAAGCGATTGAATATGGTAAAGGCAAAGTTGAATCATGGTATGAGGCATTGTATCAGAAAGGATTAGCGTTTTCAAAAAATAATATGCATAATAAAGCTATTGAATGGTTAAATAAAGCTTTAGAAATTAAACCGGATTTAACACAGGCATTGCGGGCTAAAGCAGAATCCTTAAGAGCATTGGGCAAATATGAAGAAGCAGACGATAGTGAAGAAAAAGCCCGTGAAATTGAGGAACGGAATAGATAGAAGTATCATTTTGAAATCAAAATTAATCAATGCTGGTTACACGCTTTGGATTCCTTACTGAGTATGGAATTACAATGAAAATAATTCTAAATTTTAATTATCAATTCTCAATTCAATAAATGAATTATTTCCCATTCCCATTTCCTTTTTTCACACCAGCTACAGGAATTGCGAAAGCGAAAGTAGAGCCTTTGCCAAGGGCGCTCCTAACCCAGACTCTGCCGTTGTGTGCCTCGACCAGCTTGCGGACTATCCACAAGCCTAAGCCGGATGATGGCTCGTTTGCAGTCGGTTTGGCGCTAAGCCTCGAGCCTCTCTGGAATGCTTTCTGAATATCAACTTCGGATAAGCCAAGCCCATTATCGCTGACTTCGACTACAAGATTATCTTCTGCATTTAGTGATTTGATACGAATTTCACCTCCGCTATTCGAGAATTTTATAGCATTCGAAATCAGGTTATCAATTATTTCATCAACTTTCTGATAGTCAAGCTCAATCTGAGGTATGTCATTTCCCAAATCGAGGAGCATTGAAATGTTTTTATTTTTTGAAGCGATAGAGTTTCTTCGGAATACATCGTTGATGATTTCGTTGATATTGTAAGTTTCAAGATTGAGCGTTATTGCAGTTGATTCCAGGGAAAGAATACGTGAAACCTCCTGCGAAAGGCTGACAATCTTTGTTGTGGTTTCGAATATGTCGTCAATGATTTCCATTTGCTCAGTTGCAGTCAGGTCATAAGACCTGAGGAGTTCGACAAGGCTTTTAATCAGGGCAACTGGATTTTTTATATCATGAATTATAATCGCGAAAAGCTCATCCTTCTGCTTCTGCAATTCCTCCAGTTCTTTCTTGCTTTTAGTAAGCTTTTCGGCTTTTTCTTCTAGCTCCTTATTTTGTTTATTTAGTTCATAGCTTCTGCTTTGCAGAATATTAATCTGTGAACGTAAAGCCTCGACTTCGTCTTTGAGGCTCTGGTTTTCCATGAAAAGCTCTTCATAAGCAGGCTTTTCTGCTGCAGGTGTTGGAGTTGCCATTTCTTCTTCCTTTATAATTATTTTTTCATTTAGTTCTTCTTCCGGTTCAAATAAAATGTACGATTCTTCGGGTTTTCTTCTTTTTTTTCTGAATTTGATAATAATAATGATTAAGCCGATTAGTATAGGAGCAACAATCAATGCTATTATGATATGAGACTTGTTTATAACAAATTTAGAAGGGTCTTCTTTTTTTTCTTTCAAATATTTGTTCTCTCTGTGTAATTTTTCAATTTCATTTCTCAGGGAGTCTTCTTTGTTATTAACATTAAATTTTAAGTATGCAGGATATGATGTCCATCGCTGAGAGAATGCGTAAATAGTCAATTGATAACTTCCTTCGGGTAAGCCGTAATAAAGGGCAACCCTGGTTCTCGATGAACGTATATTTATATCATTTTCATTTTGAAGTTTAATATTAAAAAGAAATGGTTTTGTTGTATCCTTTGCTTCGCAATGAAAAATAAAAGTTATCGAATCATTTTGTGATATAACAATATCGTTCCACTTTTCTGTGTTTATTGTGTCATTGTTAATTACGAGATAATCTAATTTTGTCCTGAAATCTTTATTGTACTTATTTTCACTTCCATAGAGCATAAGTACAAAGAGAATAAATGCAGATAAAAAAACAGCATATCTCTTGTTTCTAAGAATCAATATTTTATTAAAAATGGTCATAAACATTTATTCTGCTTCATAAGCTTGCTTTCTTTTAATTTTTGCATGATGCCTGATTTTATACTTTTTCTTTTTTACAATATCCTTCATTATTCTTAATATATCAAAAAAAGTTGAATAAGGGTAATGTGGAATTTTTTTTTCATTGCAATATGCCGCAAGGTTCTTCTTAGCAAAAACTATGTCGGAGTGTTCTGCTCCGCAATAATCAGAGTAATCGTCGCCGATGTAAACGAGAACTGTATTATCATCAATACTATTGAGCATCGAGTTCCTTTTGCAGGATGCACATAAGCACTCACAGGATTCGCTAGCATAAGGGTAAACAGGGATGGGCGGAGAGCCATCGTTGAATATAAGACGATTGCAATAAACATGGAGCCAATCTAATCCGAGCTTATTCAGAACAGGATTGATGTAAGTATCAAAACCGTCGCTCACTATAGAAACATGTATATCATTTTCTTTGCAAAATTCAGCAAAGTCTTTGAAGTAAGAATCAACTTCTGCTTGTTCGGCAAAATGGCGGATAATTTCAGCATTTGTACCGGGTTTAAGTTCACTGCAAACAGTCCGCCAGTAATCCCTTATATTAAGCTTGCCTTCTCTCAATTGTGAATGATAAGGTTCGAATTTGCCATAGACTTTGAATATTTCATCTCCAAGGTCCGGCTTTGTTACTGTACCGTCGAAATCACAGAATACGGCTATTTTCAGTTCTTTTGATTTATTCACAAGCAAATAGTTCCGTTCATAAAATTATATTATTATAATATTCGGTAAAATTAATAAAAAATTGACTTACAAATTGTAACTTTGGTGAAATTTCAACACCTTCCTGACTCACATTGGTAAGGGGGAATTTTATCTTGAAAATAATGAAATAAAACAAAAAACTTTATATTTTTGCAATTGAAGGTTTTATGGAGAAAAATATTTGAACGAGCTGGTTAAGCGAATAATCGTAGCTTTTGTAGGAATACCCCTGGCACTTTTGATAATGTACCTTGGTGGATATCCTTTTCTTGTTACCGTAGCCATTATCAGTTCAATAGCATTGTGGGAGTTTTATAAAATAGCAGAAAAAAAACATGCCTTCCCTAATAAATTTCCCGGAATCCTTGCAGGATTAGTTCTAATGTCTCTATTTTATTATAGAAACACATTTTTCGATTTTGTCTGGCTGCTCATTTTTCTTACATTATTCATAATAATCGTTTTCTCACTTGAATTATTCAGAAACAAGCCAAACGGATTTCTTAATGTATCGACGACAATAGCAGGTGTTATTTACATATCGGCATCTTTCTGCTGTCTGATTGGATTAAGGGAGTTTTATAAATTGATTGACTCACCGATTTTTGCTAACGATATTACCGGGATTAACCGAAGTTTCATTATATCAACCTTTACAAAAAGCATATTCTGTTGCTGGCTTGTCGCAAATATATTTATTTCTGTATGGGTGAGCGATTCGGCAGCATATTTTATCGGTGTGAAGTTTGGGAAACACAGGTTATTTCCTAGAATAAGCCCCAAGAAAAGCTGGGAAGGTGCAGTAGCAGGATTTATATTTGCTATAATCGGATTTTCGGTTTCTTCAGCTTTATTAATTCCAAAGTTTCCGATTATGCACGCAATCATAATAGGTGCAATCATTGGTGTAATAGGCCAGGTGGGTGATTTGGCAGAATCACTTCTGAAACGTGATGCAGGAATAAAGGACAGTTCGGGGATAATTCCCGGGCATGGCGGCGTACTCGACAGGTTCGACAGCATATTATTCGTTGCACCTGCGGTTTATATTTATTTGCTTGTGTTACTTTTTGTGGGATGAAATCATAATAATTTTTTATAAATTAATATTCTTTAAAAAAAATAGAAAAATTATTTAAAATAAAATTTGGAAATTTAGGAGGTTGTATGCAAAAGACATTTACATCATTTATTAAACTTAGCTTATTGGTTTTGCTCATATCAATATTTTCTAATTCTAATCTTTATTCTCAGGACTCGAAAGATTTTGTTGTTTTTCTTACGGCTGATGTAACAAAAACACCAACACCGAGTATAAAGTTGAACTGGAGAACAAACAGTTATGCAAGAACATTTTATGTTTTCAGAAAAGAAAAGGAATCAACATCTTGGGGATATACAATTGCTACTCTTGATAGTAATGCAACGTCATATACAGACAACAATGTCGAAGTCGGCAAAGCATACGAATATCAGGTATTGGCACGTTCATTAATGCCGGTTACGGGGGGAAACCTTGATTATTCAGCGATTGGTTATATATATGCAGGTATTGAGGTAAAACCAAAAGATTCTTATGGAACTGTGCTTTTATTGGTTGAAGAAAGTCTTAAATATTATTTTTCCGATAAAATAAAAAGACTGGTAGAAGATTTGATTGCCGAAGGCTGGAATGTTGTTCAAAAGGATGCTCCGCGTGGTGATTCAAGTTATCCGGGCACACCAAATGAAGTCAGAAATATTATTAAACAGGAATATACAAAGGATAATACAATTAATACAGTCTTTATTCTTGGCAGAGTACCGGTGCCTTATTCAGGTTATACAAATCCTGATGGCCATGAAAATCATATAGCTGCTTGGCCCGCAGATTTATATTATGGTACAATAGATGATAAGAGCGATAATTTTTGGACAGATATTTATGCTAATACTGATACAGCAAAAACAAAACCAGGTAGAAAAGAAAATGAAAATATTCCAGGCGATGGGAAGTTTGACCAAAGTGAAATCCGGGTAGGGGATGTTACCCTGAGAATTGGGAGGGTAGATTTTTATAATATGCCTGCTTTTGCGAAAACGGAACAACAACTGCTTGAGCAATATCTTGATAAAGACCATGATTATAGAACAGGGAATATTCCTGTTGTAATGCGCGGTTTAGTTGACGTAAACTTTTCACCTTCAGGTAATCTTGAAATGAGTTTCGGTTCAAGTGGATGGAGAAACTTTGCTCCATTTTTTGGTTCTGATAGTATATTTGATAAAAATCCACCAAGAAGTATTGACTGGTTTTCAACATTAAAAACAGAACCATACTATTGGGCTTATGGCTGTGGAGGAGGTATTTATACAGGTGCCGGAGGAATAGGAAATACAAGTAATTTTGCCGATACAAATCAAAAAAATGCAGTCTTTACAATGCTATTCGGTTCTTATTTTGGTGACTGGGATTCACAAAATAACTTTCTTAGGGCTGGACTTTGCAGCAACCCCTCAATTCTAACTTGTGCATGGGCAGGCAGGCCTCATTGGTATCTTCATCATATGGCTTTAGGAGAACCAATAGGGTATTCTACAATGTTAACTCAAAATAATTTTTTACTTTATATCCCTTTACTTGTTTATACCCCGAATTATCCTAATGGTGTTGTAATTACTTCAGGATTACTAGGTGTTCATACTGCTTTGATGGGAGACCCTACTCTTAGAATGTATATGGGTACTGTGCCTTCAGCAAAGAATTTGTCTGTGATTCAACCTGCAGGAGAACATGTCGAGATAAGCTGGGAGAAGCCTGATGAGCAAGGTGAATATTTGTATAATGTTTATTTATCAACGAGCGAAAATGGGCCTTTCGCTAAAATAAATGAAGGCCTTCTGGCCGACACAAGCTTTACTGACCCCGAACTTCACGAGGGTATGGTTTATTATATGGTTCGTTCCTTCAAGGTGCAGAACACTATGAGCGGCTCTTTCTATAATTCAGGCAGGGGGATAATGAAGAACATTCAGGCAACTGCTGTCGATGAACAAATGAAGATAGAACATTCATTGGCAGTTTCTCCGAATCCTGCAACAACGAATATAAATATCGAGCTGTCACTTGAAAAAGATGCAATTGTTTCTCTTGATATTTATGACATTAACGGTAACAGGGTTGTGAATATATGCACACGCAATTTAGCGGGCGGTACACACAGCTTCGCATGGAATATGTTGAACAACAGTAACCAGAAAGTATGTCCTGGTGTATATCTTGTGAAGCTGACCGGCATTGGATTATCAAATGCAGAGAAGTTCATTGTAATGCCGTAATTTTATTAATGTGAGAAATTAAGTTTCGAAAAAGACGCTGAGAAGATACCCCAATCTAAAGATTGGGGTTTTTCTTAACCAAAAAATCCATCTCGTCTTATGAATAAATTAAAATTGAATATCGAATTGGGTAGTGATTTTTATATTTGTTTCCTCCCCGTCAATCACCTTTACCGGGTAACCTGCATATTCGGCTAATGCAGCATCGTCAGTTGCATGATAATTTTCTTTAATCGCCTTCTTATAAGCCGAAATAATAATTTCTGTCTTAAATCCCTGCGGAGTTTGAACTACGCACAGGACAGAGCGGTCTAATGTTTTCTGCACCATCCCATTTTCATCAATTTGTTTAATTGTCTCTTTGGGTTTAAGTGCAGGAATAACGGCTCCAAACTCATTAGCTGTGAGAATGATTTTTCTTACAAGTTCAGGAGAGACAAAGGGCCTTACAGCATCATGTATTATTACTATATCGTATTCATTCGGTTCAAGAGTGTCGAGAGCATTTGAAACAGAATCCTGTCGCTCCTTCCCACCTGCAATAATTTTATAAACTTTTTTCAAGCCGTGAAAGACAATCATTTCATTAGTGTATTCTTCCCATGAGGGAGTGATTGCAATAATAACCGAAGATACCTCATTAATTCTTTCAAAAAGTTTGAGAGTGTGAATCAGAATCGGAATACTCTCATATTCACTGAATTGCTTAGGCATCGTGCCACCGAACCGTGTTCCAATGCCTGCCGCAGGTATGATTGCTACGCACTTCATAATCATTTGTATTTGTACCTTTCTGAAACCGTTGGGGGAGTTATTAGCCTGAAATCGCCAAAACCGGTATTATCCCCAAAGACAAACTGCCTGTTATTTAAATATGTCCACCTTTCATATTTTCTGCCAATTGTTCCCGGGGCAGAGCGCTCGACCTGAAAAGGTTTCCCAAAAATAATGTAAACCATTCCCATATCAGTCAGCCAGCCTTCATTATAGGATTTGAACTCTTTGTTAGCATGGTCAATTCTTGTGTAATATTCCTCGAATGATTCATTTCTGTCTGTATTTGGCGATGGGTCTTGCTTATCCCAAAACTCCTTGAATCTTTTTTGTTTTTCATCCTGTGTTTGTGCGGCATCGATGTATTCAATCTCGCTTGGCTGTGCAACATATCTAAGCTGTTTGGCAGCCTTGTTTAAATCTGCAATGTTGAAGCCAAACACTGTACGATAGAATCCCAGGGACCTTTCGGCGGCGGCAAGATAATCTTCGGTTTTTATGGTTGTATCATTTGATGGCTTTAAAGCAATTATTCTGAGATTGTAAGTCCCCTGGCTGATTGTCTCGTTGTAGGGTATTTTGAGATATAATTGAGTCTTACTCTTTCCCACAAATTTTCTTAATTTTTTTGAATGATTGAGAACTTTACCTTCTTTATCTGTGATTTGGTAAATGAAGTCAGCAGAGTCATTTCCTGATTTGTTGTATGCCTCAAAGAAAGCGAAAAAGCCATCTTTCAAATCTCCAACGTTATCTGAAATAAAGGGTGTAATTTTAAACTTTTCGTTCTGTTCCTCGATTGATGACAGAATTAAAATTCCGCTAATTGAAAACGGATAATCTGCAAAATTCAGAACGGTCAGTGTACGTGATTTTTCATAAGAATCATTAACGTAACTATCAATCAAAACAACTTTAATTTCATAATTCCCTTTGGCGAGAGATAATAATGTCTGAGAATAGTCGAATTTCCCGGTACCACCCTGAGTTGATTTGTAATCTTGCTCTTTGATTACTCTGTGAACTCTTTTTTCTTCTTTTATATTTTTAGTGCTGTCCAGCACTTTTATCACAAGGTCATATTGCGCCAAATAGGTTTCTCCGGATTTCATGAAATTAATAGATTGATAGGGTACGACTGTAAAAACATCAACCCTTGCCGAAGTATCGCTTTCTCCTTTGAAACATATCACATCGAGGTAAAACTGGATTTCTACATTAGGTGATTTTATATCCTGGGAATAAGCTATAAATGATAAAGCTATAAACAATGCAAGGCAAATCAAAGCTATTCTAATTGTTAAATTCATATTATTTTCTTTATATATTTCTTATTTACATATCTCAAAATAACGAATTGCTCTGAATTTTGATATAATTTCAAAAATAATAATTCGATAATGCGTCTTTTTCTTTCAATATTAAGTCAATAAATTATTAAATTTAAAATTCTCAATTATGAAAATGTTAAATAATTATAATAATAGATTTATGATAACAAAGATAAAAATTTTGACTTTAATAATCATTTCATCAACATTAATAGGCATAGCCTATCAGGCAGATGGAAAAGGTAAAAAGCCGCTTACATTTACTGACGTGATGAAATTCAAGTCAATAACTTCGACTGTAATTTCCGATGACGGCAGATTTACAGCTTATACTGCAACTCCGGACAGGGGAGACCCAAACATAATGGTTCAGTCAATAGCCGCCGATTCAATTCAGTTTATAATCCAAAGAGCGGAAAGTCCTGTTATTTCTTCAAACAGCGAGTATGTGATTTATTCGATACCACCTAAGGCATGGGAATTTGAAAATGCTGATAAAGACAAACCCAAAAAGGGGATGGGGATTTTAAATACAGGCACAGGCAAAATTGTTATGTTTGATAATATAGAAAAGTATATTCTGTCAAACGACGGGAAATGGCTCGCTTACAAGTGTTTTGACATTAATCCTCCGAAACCTGACCTGTTAAAAAATAAGATTGTTGGTGCCGATTTGATTTTACGTCACCTGCAATCAGGTTCAGAGCTTACATTCCCCGGCATAACCGAATTTGAATTCGACAGTTTGTCGAAAAATCTCGGATATATTGTCAATGAAGAACTTGCAGCAAAGAATGGCGTTTATGCTTTGGATTTAACAGGTGGTTATTTGCTTCCTCAAAAGGTTTCAACACTTGACAGCGGTCTTTTCTCAAATATTAAATGGTCGAGTAAGCAAAGTAATCTTGCATTTATTTCTGCTATTAAGAAAAAAAATGGTGAACCCGATTCATGCTCTTTAAATGTTTGGAATTCATCTACCAAAACAAATACTGTTATAATAAGTGCAGACAGCTTGTCAAAAGAATGGTTCATTCCTTTTAAAAATAACTTAAGATGGACAAAAGACAATGCAAGGTTGTTTTTTGGTTTGAAACAAACTAAAGATTCAGCAGCAAAGAAAAATGAAGTAAAGTTTAATGATTCGACATTTTTCAATGTTGATACAATTTTGAAAAAAACAGAATTGGACTTATGGCATTGGAATGACCCGCGGATTAAGACAAATCAAAAAAAGTGGTATGAAAACAACAAGGACAAAACTTATCTTGCTGTCTATCATTTTGATATAAAAACATATATACCCCTTGCCGATGAAAATATTCCGGATGTTGAATTTGCAGAGAATCCGTTTTATACGATAGGTTATAATAATAAACCTTATCTTGTTGAATCAACATGGGAAGGAGATGTGCCCGCCGACCTTTATTCAATAAATCTAAGGACAGGAGACAGGAAAAAGCTTATCCCTAAGCTTAATGAAAGTGCATATATTTCTCCTACCGGCAGGTATGTCCTGTACTTTAAAGAAAAGACCTGGTTCCTCTTCGATAACAATCTCGACACTCTTGTAAATTTAACCGGCGAATTGAAATTTAATTTTTATGATGATGAATATGACATGCCTTCGGAAGCACCCAGTTATGGAATAGCGGGATGGATGGAGAATGACGAGGCTGTTCTTATTTATGATAAATATGATATATGGCGATTCTTTACCATATTGGGATTCAGCTACGTCAGTCAAACAGCGGCTGATGGCAGGTTTAATGAACTGAAATTCAGGGTTGTGAATTTTGAGCCGGACAGGGAATTTTATAAAAAAACTGATGTTCTTTGGGTGCAGGGTTTCCATCAAAAGCAAAAATTTCAGGGTTTGTATCGTGTTACATTCGACTTGTTAGGGCCTGAAAGGCTTGCTCAGGAAGACTGTAAATTAAGTTACATTGCCAAAGCAAAAAATTCACCTAATCTGATTTTTTCCAAACAAAGATATGACATGTTCCCAGATTTATGGGTAACCGATTCACTTTTTGTGGAAACAAAAAAAATCAGCGATGTCAATCCTCAGATGAAGGATTTTCTCTGGGGCAAGGCTTCTCTTATTGACTGGGCAAGCGGATACGGAGATACTTTACAAGGCTATTACATCAAGCCTGATGATTATGTTGAAGGACAAAAATACCCCGTAGTCGTGTATTATTACGAAAGATTATCAAATGACCTGAATACATTTTACAGCATTAGGAATAATCACAGGCCCTGTTATCCACTATATTCAGGAGATGGCTATGTGATTTTTGTTGCTGATATAAAATACAAAACCGGCAGTCCTGGTTATGATGCATTCAACTGTGTCGTGCCGGGTGTGAGAAAGCTGATTGATATGGGTATAGCAGATTCGACAGCTATCGGTTTGCAGGGTCATTCATGGGGTGGCTATCAGACTGCTTTCCTTATAACTCAATCAAATCTTTTCGCCGCCGCTGCCGCGGGTGCACCAGTCGGCAACATGACGAGTGCATACAGCGGTATTCGACTTGAATCCGGACTTGCGAGGCAGTTCCAATATGAGCATCAGCAAAGCCGTATCGGAGGGAACTTGTGGGATTCTCTCGATGCTTACATAAGAAACTCACCTGTGTTTCAGGCTCGTAAAATTCAGACACCATTGTTAATTGAGTTTGGTGATATTGATAATGCAGTTCCCTGGCAGCAGGGCATAGAGCTATACCTTGCTATGAGGCGTCTGAGCAAGAATTGCATATTCCTTCAATACAGGAACGAACTTCATATATTACAGAAATACCAGAACAAGCTCGATTATGCAATCAGGATGAAGGAATTTTTCGACACTTATCTAAAGAAAAAACCAGCTCCCGACTGGATAATCAAGGGAATCGAGTATAAAGGAAATTGAGATAATTTTCATTATTTTTCTGATTGAAATATTTTTATTTACTTTTGCTATTGAAAAGTAATAAGTAAGGGTTAATATGACTTCACGGAAAGAATTAATTTTATTTTATTTGAATAGAATTAAATCTGCTAATAAAGAAACTGCTAAAAAGGAGATATTTAAAGAGCTGCTAAACAGATTATATTCTTCAAACCCTGAAATTCTTGAAATTATAAACAAAATAAGTTTGGGAGCGGAGACTACAATACTTAACATACCTAGAAAAGATAAGCTACATCGCGGAAGTGCCGATACACTCTACGATAAAGTTATAATTGAATTTGAAAATGACTTAAAAGTGACACTAAATCATGCTAAAGAACAATTAAGTGGTTACCTATTAGGACAATTCAATTCGGGTGAAGGTTATAATTTTACTTTAATTGCATCTGATTTTATCAACTGGAAAATATTTTCTCCTGATGTATCATGTCTTGATTGTCTTGATACTTTAAAAGAAGATGAATTGGTACTTAATGAAAATATCGGTTTATCATTCACACTAAATCAAGATAATACTGAGGATTTTTATTTTTGGCTAGACCGTGTTTTATTTAAAACAGTAAGACAAAAAGCTACACTAAAACGCATACAGGAAGCATTTGGACATCAAAGCAATGTTTTTATTGAATGTTTTCGCGAGTTATCAAAATGGTATAATGATGCAAAAAAATTCGGAGAAGTACAAGTTGCTTTTGATGAATGGGGCAAATTTCTAAGCATAGCTTATGGAAGTTATGAAGCTACAGATGATAATTTTATGATTCATACTTATCTGAGTGTTTTCTCTAAAATGCTTGCCTACTCTATCATAACTAATGATGAATTCATTAACGATGATGAGATGAAGGAAATTATAAGCGGGAAAATATTTGATGATAAGAATATTATCAATTTTGTCGAGAATGATTTCTTTTATTGGGTAAAAAACGAGCGTCTTTTTAGGAAATTAAAGAAAGTATTCAGGTTAATTGCACAAGAAATATCTGCTTATGATTTTACAAATGTTGATGAAGATGTGATGAAAGGGGTATATCAGGAACTTATAGATTTGGACACAAGACATGCTTTAGGTGAGTATTATACTCCTGATTGGCTTTGCGAAAGAATTGTTAATGAATTTAATTTTAAAAAAGAAGATAAGATTCTTGACCCTGCCTCCGGAAGTGGTTCTTTTTTGAGAGCAGCCATACATAGAATGAAAAAATTATATCCCTATAAACCTATTGATGAATTATTTAATCAAATTTATGGAATTGACATTCATCCTCTTTCTGTTCAAATTACAAAGACAACCATGCTTATTTCAATTGGGGAGGAGTTAAAATCAAATAAAAAGCCAATCCATCTGAATATTATTTTAGCTAATACACTTCTTGCACCTGAAGGAGTTCAAGACCTTTTTGGCGGGCAATTCAGCCTAAGTATAGATAAGGAAAAGTATAAGCTTAATACTCAAATATTAGAAGATGTTCGACTATTTGATGAGGCATTGGATATTTGCGAAAAGATTGCAGAACAAACCCTTGGAAAAAAACAAGAGACAATAGAAGGTTTCGAAAATACTTTACAAAAAATTTATATTAATGGTGGTTTAACACAACCTGTTGTCGAAAGCTTTTATAAATTATATCTGGGATTTAAAAAAGTCAAAGAAAAGGGAAGAAACAGTATTTGGAAATTTATAATTCAAAACCTTTATAAACCTTATTTTTTGGCAGGTAAATTCGATTATGTTATTGGTAATCCACCGTGGTTTACATACAGCTCAATACAGAACGAAGAATACCAGGATATTCTGAATCAAATTGCTGAGAAGCATTTGGTTAAGCCCGAAAAAGTAGCAAATTTTCCTCATTTGGAAATTGCTGTGATTTTCCTTGCTTATTGCAGCAGCTATTTTTTAAAAGAAAATGGCAAGCTCGCTTTTGTCCTTCCGCGCAGCATCTTTAGTGCCGACCATCATGATAATACACGCAGCGGAAAAGCATCAGGCTTTCGGTTAACTCAAATCTGGGATTTGAAGGATGTATCGCCATTGTTTAATGTCCCAAGCTGTGTTATGATAGCAGAAAAAGGCAACAACAATAAGAAACTGCCTGCAACCGGTTTAGATGGAATTGTTTTTAACGGGAGATTAAAAGTACACAATTGCCATCTTCCGGAAGCATTGAATCACATAAGAGAAACAGATGTGAAATGGTACTATGTACAGCAAGGTAAAGCAACGGCATTTTCTACCAGTAAGAAAAAGATTCAAAACAGGATAAATCCTTATAGAAGTAAATTCAAGCAGGGTGCAACAATTGTACCTCGCACATTCTACTTTGTTGAATTCAGTCAGCAAGCACCACCGGATTTATTAGACCGAATTGTTGTTTTAAAAACTGCAGAATCAATAAAATCTGAAATGAAAAGACCATGGAAAGGCCTTTTTATGAAGGACAGAATGGAGAGTAGGTTTCTTTTCAGAACAGTCCTTTCAAAAAGTATACTCCCTTTTACACTTTTTGAACCTATCATGGTTGTGCTTCCCCTTCTTATCGAGGAAGTTCAAAAAGGTATTAAAAAAATCAGGCTAAGCTCGTCAACTGAAATTAGACGTGAAGGCTGTCTTGAAGCATCAGGCTGGTTTCTAAAAGCAGAAAGATATTGGGAGCAATTGAGAACAGAAAAATCTAAAAAAATGTTACTTACTGATCGGCTTGATTATCATAGAGGCTTAACAGGACAGAATTTAAATGCCCCATATTTAGTGTTATATAATTCGTCTGCTAAGGATGCAAATGCTGTTGTTGTCCAAAGGAAGGATATTGACCTTGAATTAATTATCGATAGCAAAGCGTATTGGTTTGGAACTAATAAAATAAAAGAATCTTATTATTTAGTGTCTGTGCTGAATTCGAGTTTTTTGAATGTTTTAATGAAAGATTTTCAAACAAGAGGTCTATTCGGCCCAAGGGATGTTTCCAAAAAAATACTTGATATTTATTTTCCTGAATTTGATAATACAAATAAAAAACATATAAGACTTGCTGAACTTGGGGAAAAAGCACATAAAAAAGCTACTAAATACACAAATGATAATCCGCCAAAACAGGAATTAACAACCTTTCATCTTGGCAGGCTACGTTTAGCTATAAAGAATCATTTAAAATCAGAAATGTCTGAAATTGATGGGATAGTTAAGGAATTAATAAAGTAGTTATTTACTAATTTCTATCATTGCCTTATATCTTCCTCCGCCTTTTTAATCAACAGATGTATTCTGTTGTGCAGGTTCACCTGGCTGTTGCCGGCGTCAATGTCGAGAAATTGAAGATTCAGGTCGGGATGTATATTCTTGATTGATTTTTCTACGCCGCGTGCAACGATATGATTGGCTATGCAACCGAAAGGCTGCATACAGAGAATATTCTTTATCCCTTCTTCTGCAAAAGTTAATATTTCACCTGATATCATCCACCCTTCGCCAAAGTAATGATTCGACATACTCATTATCTTTTCTGCCTTATTTGCAATTTGTCGTACAGAGTGTCTCGGAGAGAAAAATTTAAAATTCTTCATTACTTTGTCAAATTGCATGCATCTGTGGTCGAAATATTTTTCAAGCAATATTGCAAGTTTCCTTGTTATAGGCTTTTTTTCAATTTTCAAAGTATGTTTATAATTTACATTTATTAGCCATTGAACAAACATATTTATCAGTGGCGGAAATATTACTTCAATCCCTTTCTTAGTCAGTTCCTCTGCTATTTTATGATTACCCATCGGATTGTATTTGACATATACTTCGCCGACTACACCGATTTTTGGTACATTGATTCTTTCAATTTCAATGTTATTGAATTCACTGACTGCAACTGATAAATGTTTCAGTATGCTTTTTAAATCATTTTTTTCTATAAAGGGAGTAATTATCGAGTTGTATTTATCTGCTATTCTCCAGGCATCACCCTTGTTTTTTTCTCTGGGTGCTATGGCATGATACATTTGCGAAATTGCATCACCAAAAAGAATGCTTGTAATCCCGAGAACAGTAAGTTTTTTCTTACTTAGTTTAAAACCGGGTTGATTATTTAGTTTATTTGCAAGTGTAATTCCAACGACAGGCACATCTGCGAAACCATTTTTAACGAGAGCCTTTTTGATTAATGAAAGGTAATTCGATGCCCTGCATTGTCCTCCTGTCTGCGTAATTCCGACTGCTATTTCATTTGTGTCATACTTCCCGGATTTCAGAGCTTTTAATATATCTCCAATCACAAGGGTTGCAGGATAACAGATTTCATTATTCACATATTTTAATCCAAGCTCCAAGGAGTCATGGTCGGATGGTGGAAGAATTTCAGCCTTGTATCCCATCGCTGAAAATGGTCCCGTAAGATAAGCCGAATGAAAAGGTGAGAAATAGGGTATAAGAACCGTTCGCTTACTATCTTCCTTTAAAAAAGGTTTTGTAGTTTTTCTTTTTATATCTTTGTTGGTAGAATTTCCGTTATTTTCTCTCAGCCTCATTGATTCGACAAGTGAGCGTAATCTTAATTTCATAGAACCTGTGCTTGTCAACTCGTCTATTCTGATGAGTGTAAAATTCTTTCCGTAGGATTCAATTATTTCTTTTGTCTCATCTATAGCAATTGTGTCAGGGCCACAACCGAAATTATTTAATAGAACATACTCGACATCTTTCTGTTTGCCGGCCCATTTTGCTATTCTGTAGATTATGTTCGGATAAGCCCACTGAGACAGTACACCCAAATCATTCAATTTTTGATTGTCATCGAGTGGAATGGAATCTTCTGTTAACACATCATAACCGAAATCACATATCATTTCGGGTATATTATGATTTATAAGCTTATCTATCTGATAGGGCCTGCCCGAAAGAAGGAGCAATCCTCTTTTTTCATTTCTGGCTTTCCCGATTATTTCTTTTCCTTTATTTATTAATTGATTTTTAAAATTTTCGTGTTCCTGCAAGGCAAGACTGAAAGCCTTATTGAAGGTTTTCTTTTTAACATTAAACTGTTTTAAGTAATTGAAGCTTGCATCTTCAAGTAGCCCGACATTTTTAAAATTAATATTCGGTGAGTCGAATTGAACATTATATTTTTTTTCTGGTTCAACTGAACTTCTTATAACATCCGGATAACCGCTGATGACGGGACAATTGTAGCAGTTGGATGTTTCAGGAAATTCGTTTTTTTCAAATGTTACAATTGGATAGAATATTCTCTCAACACCGGAATTAATAAGATTAATAATATGACCGTGAACAATCTTAGCAGGATAGCAGATATTATCCGACATTATTGTTCCACTTCCTAAATCACTCATGTCGTTCGATGATTTGTCTGATAGTTTAATTTCAATTCCACATTCAACGAACAGTTTTGCCCAAAATGGAAAATTTTCAAAAAAATTGAGTACCCGGGGTATTCCTAATATTAATTTTGCATTTGCTTCGGGTTTTAATTTTCTATTGAAGAGTAAATCAAACTTGTAATCAGGCATATTAAAACCTTTTTCATTTTTTCTCCCTGTATTTGTATAAATTTTCTCACATCGGTTGCCTGTATTATAAACATTCCCATTACCGAAATTCAATTTGCTCACAGTGCAGGTATTCTCACATCCCTTGCAGTGAATGAATTTTACATTATAATTGCCGAGCGTGTCAATATTTTCAAAATTTCTGAAAGTACCCGTGAGATTTTCACCCTTTTGAAATTTATCGAGTGCTGTCAATGCAGCTCCATAAGCTCCCATTAGTTCTGAGATGTCAGGATTAATAACCTTTCTGCCAAGTACATTCTCGAATGCCTTCAGTACAGCGATATTCTTAAATGTACCTCCCTGAACAATTATATTTTCACCCAGAATAGAATTATCAAAAATTTTCAGGACTTTATGCAGGCAATTGTTAATCACAGAATAAGCCAGTCCTGCTGAAATATCTTCGGCTGATGCTCCTTCCCTGAATGACTGCTTCACCTTGGAATTCATAAAAACTGTGCATCTTGTCCCAAGGTCGCATGGTTTTGAAGAATTGACTGCAATGTCTGCGAATTTATCAACCGTATAGTTCAATGAATTTGCAAAGGTCTCGATGAATGAACCGCAACCTGATGAACATGCCTCATTGACTTCAATGTTACTTATTATTCCATCCTTGACAAAGATTGCCTTCATATCCTGTCCGCCAATATCGAGTATGAAAGAAACATTTTCATTAAAAACTTTTGCGGCTCTGTAGTGTGATAAGGTTTCGACAATGCCGAAATCAAGAGCATAAGCAGCTTTTATGAGGTCTTCACCATAACCTGTTACAGCACTTGATATAATACTCAAATGAATATTATTTTTATCAATTATTTTTTTCAGATTCATCATGCCTTCACGGACTGCACCTATCGGGTCGGCATTATTATTTTTATAAAAATGATATGCTATTTGGCCTAGTTCGTCAATCAAAACTATCTTTGTCGTTGTTGAGCCAGAATCAATTCCGAGAAAAGCATTTTTAACGTCCATTTCTTTAATCGAAATTCTTTTTGCTTTTGCAGATGATTTATTTTGTTTCCATTTGAAAAGCTCTACTGAACTTGAAAAAAGAGGCTGAATGCCATTAAGATATGTCTTTTTTGCTTTATCATCTCCTGACAATTTATTGATAAGTGAATCCAAATCGCTTATGTATCTATCGGAAATATTTGCCAAAGCCGTTCCCGACGCTGCGAGTAGCTCAGGATTCTGTATTTTAATAATTTGGTTATCGTCAAATCCGAACAATCTAATAACAATATTTCTGAGTTCTGTTAGAAAAGTTAAGGGGCCACCCGATAAAATCAATTTCGGAAATACATCCGAACCGTGGAGAAGTGAATTTTTTATTTGAATTGCAATCGCATGGAAAACAGATGCGGCAATATCTTCTTTCGGTATTTCCCTGCTCAACAGGTTTTGGACATCTGTTTTTGCGAATACTCCACATCGCGAAGCAATCGGATGAATTTCCTTAAATCCTTTTGCAAGTTCATTCAGTTTTTCAAGGGAGATATTAAGTAGCGAAGCCATCTGGTCAATAAAAGCACCTGTACCTCCGGCACAACTGCTGTTCATTCTTATGTCATGTCCGGATTTTTCATTAAAGAAGATGATTTTGGAATCCTCGCCTCCAATGTCAATCAATGTTCTGGATTCGGGATAAAATTTAGAAGTATATTCTGCTGATGCAATAAGTTCCTGGACAAATGTAATACCAAGCTTCTCCGATAATCCCATACCTGCACTTCCTGTAATGGCTATGCTTAATTCCTTATTCCCAATTTCCTTCTTAGCATCATTTAGAACATCAATTAAAGTTACTTTGATATCGCCATAATGCCTTCGGTAATCAGAAAATACAGGATTGTTTGTATTATTTAGTACAACCACCTTTGCGGTAGTTGAACCAATATCTATACCAGTTAAAAATCTTTCATTCATTCCGCCACCGAAAATGAAAATGAACCTCATGCCGAAAATTAAATAATTCAAATATTTATCGGCATTTCCGAATTTCGGGACTATTAAATTAATACATTTTTTAATAAATAGGTCGAAAATTTAATTATGTAAAATAATATTACTAAATAACTATCTATATTATTGTTTGGCTTAAATTTTGTAAGTTTTATTTTATTTAACATTTATTGTGACTGATTATCTTGGAATAGCGGAAGGAGAAGGTATTAAGCCTTTAAATCCTCAGGAAAGGAAGGAGAAGGATTACCTTAGATTACCATTAAGCCGAAGAACAAAGGATATTCAGCTTAGGGTAGGAGAGGTGTTGCAGGCAACAATACTGGAAGTCCTTTCTCCACAGGAAGCCATTGTTCAGCTTCCAACGGGGACAGTGCATGCTTTCATTCACGGGAGGTTGAAAAAAGGGGATATTGTTTTTCTTCGTGTCCAGGAAACAGCTCCTAATTTAGTGTTGAGAATTCATTCGGTATCCTATTTAAAAAATGGTATGGAGCTTCCTCTGCTGGAAATTCTCAGGATTCTTGATTTACCTGAATCACAATTCTTCAGGGAGACTGTCAATTATTTAAAAAAGCACCGAACTTACATTTTACGGGATGAAGCTTTGCTCATTGAAAATTCATTTACTGCAATTGAAGAATCAATCAGAAAAGATTATAGCACGGATGTGTTTTTCTCAGCCATTATTTTTATACACGAAAACAAACTACCGATTGATTCGAGAATATTTCTGAAAATTGCTCCTGTTCTGTCAGGAAATAATTTTGTATTCGATCTATTGAAAGAATTTGAACAATTATATTCAAATCTACCCGATTCACTGAGATATAAACTCGATACCTACTTCAGTTTGATTAAATCAGAATCAACATCACTGAATAAACTTCTTGACGTTTTTCTTATTGGTTCTACGAACAGTGAAAAGTCTTCATTTTATGATACTTTAATTGAAATATTACTTATTAAAGATGAAGATACGACAAGAGAAATAAAAAAAGTCAAAGATATGGCGAAAAGATTGATTCAGGTGATTGAAGGACAGCACTTTGTGAATACATTCGGAATCAACAATAATTCTGCATTATATTTTTATTTGCCATTTCCCTATCAAAATTCTTATGCAATTTCCAAGATTATTATAAGGAGCAGTCATGTTTCTAAACAATCAGAAAAAAGAATAATTAAATTTACAATAATAACACTCACTTCTGAACTTGCTGAAATTGTAACTACCGGAGAATTAACCACCGGAACCATTAATATAAACTTTTTGACAGGTTCCAATGATTTGGCTAATTTATTCTCAAAACACATTGCTGAACTCAAAGATAAACTTAAATTGGGTGCTAAGGAGGTTAGTATAACGACGGCTAAGGATGTTCGGGGAACAAAATCCGGTACTTTGGAAGAAGGGAGGCAGCAGCCAACAAATTTTTCAATAGTTGTATAATGTAAATAGGTACTTTATGGATTCGACAATTAAAACAATTTTGTTAATTTTTCTTTTCGTATTGGTATTCTATCTGCTTTCGGTTCTTTCTTCGATTCTGTTACCATTGGTGCTGGCATTTCTTTTGGCAGTGATGTTTCAGCCGCTCATAGCATTATTGAAAAAAATTAAAGTGCCTTCCTTTCTGATTCTTCCGGCTGTTTCAATTATCACATTAGCATTTATTTTTTTGATTTTGAACATAATTTATCAGACTTCAACAGATATGGCAGCTCAGAAAGATTATATTGCATATAGGTTCCAATCAAAGCTTGAAGGATTTTTCAACTGGATACAATCAATTTCCGGCGGAGCTATTAATACCGATTTTCTATATAAACAAATAAATGAAATACCAAAAAGCGACTGGTTTTCAAATACAGCAGGAAGCGTTGCAAAAAGTATAAGTTCATTCACAGGTTCCTTTGTAATGTTTGCTATATACTACATAGTGCTCTTGTCAGGAATGTCCGGGTATAAAAAATATGTTAGGTATGTAGGCGGAGACAAAAGCAGTACTTTACTCGAAACTTATGAGAAAGTTCAAAAATCTGTCTTTTCATATATGATAATCAAAACTTTGCTCAACCTTGCATCAGGCTTGATGGTAACCTTGATTTGCCTTGCGTTCGGTGTCAAGTTTGCGGTATTTTGGGGTTTCATAGCTTTTCTTGTAATTTATATCCCATCATTCGGTTCGATTATAGCGACTGTATTCCCTGTTTTAATGGCAATTATTCAATTTGATTCTTTCAATAAAATTCTATTATTCTTCTTATGCATATTTGTTGTGCTGTTAATTAATGGTAGTATCATCGAACCAAAGGTTATGGGAATAAGGCTGAGGCTCAATACTGTAACTGTGATTTTCGGCTTAGTTTTCTGGGGCTATTTGTGGGGAATACCCGGAATGATGCTCTCAGTACCATTGATGGTGATATTGAAACTTGTATTCGAGCATTTCCCGACATTGAGTATAGTAAGCAGACTGATGGGCTATCCTGAAAAGGAAGCAGAAAAAGTAAAAGTATGAAGAAGTAAAATGAATCTGAGAAGAAAATATAAAATAATTTATAACGTTTAAATCATTTTTAATTGGTAAATGATTATGGCAAAATCCTTTTTTACAGCAGTTGTTCATCTTGAAGATGACATATATGTAGCTGAATGTCCCGAAGTAGGTACAGTCAGCCAAGGTCCAACAATTGAAGAAGCCATAGAAAATCTTAAGGAAGCAACTGAGTTATATCTGGAAGAATTTTTTGTTGATCGGTTCAACTAAATAATTATATTTTTAATCAATCCGTTACTAAATAATGACAAGTAAAGTTAAATTATTTAATAAAATTTTCAACAATCCGAAGAATATTCATTTTATTGAATTGAATTCAATTTTACTTGAATTAGGTTATGAGCGAAGGCAGAGTGGAAAAGGTAGTAGCCATTATGTGTATAGTCATCCAAATATTGATATGTTAGTTGTATTAGTTTCTCATGGAAAAAATGATGTATTACCTGAGTACCAAGTGAAAAAAGCTATTCAATCAATTAGAATTCTTCAGGAGGAAAAATGAAAAATATTGAATATTGTATGAAGTTTAATTATAATGTTGAAATTAGATTTATGCCTGATGGTATATATTGTGCTGAAATAAAAGATATTCCAGGTCTTGCTGCTTATGGAAATTCAATGAAGAAAGCACTTGATGAATTGGAAAAAGTCAAAAGAGTTGCATTCGAGATAATGTTATCACAAAATAAAGAGATTCCTTTACCTAAAGTCAAACTTGAAATACCTATTCATTCATTTGAAAAATTAAGCAATAAAAAATTATTACAAGATTTTGTGATTACTTGATATATAGTTGATAGTGATATTTAAATAATCAATTATTCTTCGTGCTGCTGTTTCTTGTGTGCTTCAATCAACTCCTGCTGTATGTTAGGAGGAACAGTCTGGTACTCGGCAAATTCCTGTGAATAAGTTGCCCTTCCTGCTGTCATCGAACGCAATCCTGCAGAGTATCTGTCAAGCTCAGCTAATGGCATTCTCGCTTTGATGATTTGGTATCTTCCGATTGATTCGATACCAAGGATAATACCCCTTCTCGTTGGAAGGTCACTCATCACGTCACCAACGTAATCGTCGGGTACTTTGATTTCAATGTTATATATAGGCTCGAGAATTTTGGGGCTTGCCTGAACGAAATTTTCTTTGAATACCATCATGCCTGCTGTTTTGAAAGCCGCTTCGTTAGAATCAACCGGGTGCATCTTACCGTCATAAATAGCTACACGAATATCCCGAACATAGCATCCTGTAAGTGGTCCAAACTGCATTTTTTCCATCACACCTTTGAGAATTGCGGGTAAAAATCTTTGGTCAATCACGCCGCCAACTATACAATTAAGAAATTCAAGCTTGCCGCCCCAATCAAGGTCGTGAAGGTCTTTGCCCCTGACAGAGAAAGCTTCGGGATTTGGCATTCCTTCCACCCAAGGTTCTATAAGCATGTGAACTTCGGCAAATTGCCCTGCTCCGCCTGTCTGCTTCTTATGCCTGTAACTACCCTTAACCTGCTTGGTTATTGTCTCTCTGTAAGGAACACGCGGTTCATTAAACTCTGTCTCTACCTTATACCTGTGTTCGAGCCTCCATTTGGCGGCACTCAGATGAAGTTCACCTTGTGCATGAAGTATCATTTGTCTTAGTTCTTGTGAATGTTCGATAACTAAAGTAGGGTCTTCGAGATGTAGATTGTTCATTCCCATTCCGACTTTTTCTTCTTCGCCTTTCGTTTTTGGAACCACAGAAGTTCTAACTCTCGGATTTGGATATTGAATTGGTCTAATAGTCAGGTATTTTCCTTTTTCGTGTAGAGTATCATTGATACGCGTACTTTTCAATTTTACTGTTGCTCCTATATCTCCGGCGAGAATCTGAGGCACTTCGACCCTCTTTTTCCCATTAATTATGAATGTCTGGTTAAAACGCTCGGATGAATTGTTAGATTCGTTGACCAAATCTGTTCCCGGTGCTATCTTACCCGAATATACCCGGAAGAATGTCATATCTCCAAGATGAGCTTCGGATAATAATTTATATGTGAACAACACTGTAGGCCCCTTAACATCACATTTTACTTCCTTGCCTTCGACTGATACTTGTGGAGGAAGGTCATGAGGTGAAGGTAAAATATCAACGATGAAATCAAGCAGGTGTGTTACTCCTGTCCCTCTTTTTCCTGAAGCACAAAGGATAGGAAATATTTGCCTTTCCCTGATTGCTTTCTTTAATCCGTTTGTAAAATCCTCATTGCTCAATTCGCCGTTTTCAAAATATTTGTTCATAAGCTCTTCGCTTGTTTCAGCAACACTTTCAGTCAGTTCGTTACGAAGAGATTCGGCTTTTGCTCTTTCGGAATCGGGTATATCTTTTTTAGTTGCTTTCCCGCCATCGTTGCCAAACTCAAACATTGACATCGAGATAATATCAATAATAGAATTGAATCCTGCTCCTGTATGGAGAGGATATTGCACAAGCTTTGCCGAGCCGCCGAAAACGTGTTTTACCTCTTCCACAGTTTCATCAAAATTTGCCTGGTCAACGTCAACCTTGTTTATAACAAATGTAACAGGTGTATCATATTTCTTTGCATTGTCCCATGCGTTTTCTGTTCCGATTTCAACCCCGTTATGCGAATTAATGACAACCAATCCTGAGTCTGCAACCCTTATTGCAGCACACATTTCACCGATGTAATCATCATATCCCGGTGTGTCAATTATATTGATTTTATGATTGTTCCATTCTGCAAACATTGTAGTTGACAAAATTGAACAGTGACGTTCATGTTCAAGTTCAAAATTGTCAGATACTGTATTGTTTTCTTCTATGGTTCCCTTGCGGTTAATAAATCCGGATTCAAATAATATAGATTCAGATAAAGTCGTTTTTCCTGAGTTGGCATGGCCAATTAAGGCAATATTCCTAATCTCCTGGGGTTCGTAAACTTTCATAAAATCTCCATACTTACAATTCTATTGTTTAATAACATTTCAAAATTCAAAGAATAGCAATTTATTTAAAATAAACGAAATAATAAAATGAATTTTGGTATAATAATAGGTTTCAAATTATTTTCAAGTGTATTATTCGGTTTTGATTTGAAATGATTTATAAAAAATGGATTCTAGTATTCATCCTTGAAATATAATTCGACAGCTTCTCTTAAATTACTGATTGCTTCATCAATCGTTTCACCGAATGATGCAACATTAACATTTAGGCATTGTGATACAAAATATTTATCTTCTTGCCAAACGACTTAATCATATTCTTTCATATATCACCTTTTTATTATGCTTTCAACTAAATACGTATTGGAAAAATATTAATTTTATCTCGGATATGCTCCAAACAACTTATTCACGAACCTGTGGAAGCTATGGAAACTCTTTACAGGTTCAGCAAACATCATTATACATTCACCCATAATAAAATTTCCTTCTGCGCATGAAATCATGTCTAATGTTTGTTTTGTTTCGGAGCCTTGTTGAATCCAGATATTCCTGATACCTTGTGCAATTGACTGCTGGACAATCATATCAGTTTCCTTTTTGGGGGTAAGTATAATCAATGCGTCAGGAGATAAAGGCAGTGCATTTATATCTGAATAGCATTTCTCACCACCAATTGAATCAACATTAGGATTCAAAGGAACGACATTGAAACCCTTTTGTTTAAGTTCGGAATAAACCATATAACCGAACTTCTTGGGATTTCTCGATACACCTGCTACTGCAATTGTGTTTGAAGACAGAAATTCATCAATACCATTCTTTGTCGTTTTGTTTTTCATAATTATTTTTTAATAAGTTTTAAAATTCGATTAATAATACGTTTTCCAAAATTAAAAGTTTTCAAATCAAATTTTTCAATAAATAAATTGTTTATCATTATTAAGCTCCATAGGAGCGATATGTTTATAGAATTGAATAATAAAACCGAACCGAGCTCCGTAGGAGCGGCATAAATTATAAAATATTATGTTTTGGCTTAATAATATGCAGTTCCTGTTGGACTCTTTCGGCTATTGGAATTAAGTGCTTAAAATATACCGCCCCTACGGGACTCAAAATGTAATAATGATAATTCTTTTTATACGAATTTCATCAGCACTTCATAATCATCGAAATGATGCTTCACTTCACCCAAGATTTGATAGGTTTCATGCCCTTTCCCGGCAACAATGATTATATCGCTTTCTGCTGAGATAGAATAAGCATAAGCAATAGCTTCAGCACGGTTTGAAATTTGAATAACTTTCATCTTTTCACCATTTTCAATTCCATAATATATATCCTGAATAATTTTTGATGAATCCTCCGTACGAGGATTGTCATCTGTTAGTATAGTAAAATCTGCAAGGGATGACGATATTTTACCCATTATTGGTCGTTTTGTTTTATCCCTATCACCACCACAGCCGAAAACACAAAGTAATTTATTATTTTTCAGTCCGGCAGATACCAATGCTTCTCTGCATGAATTTAAAGCTTTTTCGAGTGCATCGGGAGTATGAGCATAATCAACCATAGCGATTGCTTTATTCTTCAATATAATTTTTTGCATTCTTCCCGGAGCACCTGCTGATGTTTTGAGTATTTCAATAATTGCATTTTTATCGAAACCTAATTGCAGACATATTGCAACAGCCATTGCAGCATTATCTATATTGAATCTTCCGAGTAATCCTGTCTTAATATTCATTAATTCATTTGAATTTATTTTAAGCATGAAATCTGATCCATCGAGGTTCAATTTTTCATCGGCAATAATAATATCATTCCCACTTTTCCTTCCTACTTTGATTTTCCTTGATGTCTTAATATCCTTCAAAATAAATTCAGAATAATCATCATCACCATTTACTACTGCTATTCCATCAGGCGAAAGCATTTGGAAAAGCTGTTTTTTGGCAGAAGCATAATCCTCCATTGTCGTATGATAGTCGAGATGGTCATGTGTTAGGTTTGTAAACGCGGCTACATCAAATGAAATACCTGATACTCTGTTCTGCGACAAAGCATGTGATGATACTTCCATTACAACATACTTCACACCTTCCGATTTCATTTGAGATAGATAACTGCAAAGTTGAAGCGGGCCTGGAGTAGTATGAGTGGCAGGCAGTTTCTGATTGCCAATATATATACCTGTTGTTCCTATTATTGCTGCCTTCTCACCGATTGAATCAAGAATTGATTTAATTAGAAAAGTAATTGTAGTCTTGCCATTTGTACCGGTAATTCCGATAACTTTCATTTCTCGTGTTGGGAAATTATACCAGGTATGTGCTAATTCGGCAAGAGCCAGTCGCGAATTATCAACCATAATAAAAGTAATATTTTTATCATTTATTGTAGGAATTTCCTCGCAAACAATTACTTTTGTGCCTTGCCTAATAACATTTTCAATATATTTGTGCCCATCGGAATTTGTTCCTCTGATTGCAACAAACAATGAACCGGCTTTACACTCTCTCGAGTCCTGTTCAATAGAAAATATATCAATATCGGTATAACCAATAATATTGGTGTATGTCAGTGTTTTTATTAGTTCAGTTAATTTTTTCATAAAAGAAATACATTCCTCATTCAATAATTGAATACGAAATTCAGAAAAAATAAGAAGAATAAAAATTTAAATATTTGTGGAGTTGTCATTCTGAGCGGAGCGAAGAATCTAATTCAAATGAAGAAATAAACTGATAGATTCTTCACTTTGTTCAGAATGACATAAAAAAGTTTTATTGATATATATTATTCATTCCATAAATAGAAATGGTTTCCAGTTCTCGTCAACTTTGCCCATGTATTGGGTGATGAAAAGTATATGATGAGGCCTTCTTGGTCTCTTGATTAAGTGCAATCCTGATTCCTCAGGTGTTCTGTCGGCTTTCTTGTTATTACAGCTTTTGCAGGCACTGACAAGGTTATCCCATGAATCGGAGCCGCCGCGTGATTTAGGAATGATATGGTCAATTGTCAGTTCATGTGATTTTGTGCCGCAGTATTGGCATCTGAAACCATCACGCTTCAAAATATTTCGTCTCGAAAGTTCAATTTTCTTAAAAGGTACTTTAATATACCTTGCCAAACGAATAACACTTGGAAAGGGCATCGAGTAATTAATTGAACGAACAACCCTGCCGTCACGCTTGGCAACAATCTCGGCTTTAGTCAAAAAGATTAGTATAATGGCTTTCTTGGCGCTGCAAATGCTCACCGGTTCATAAGACTGGTTGAGTATCAGCACCCTGCCATTCGAGATGGGATTAGAACTTAGCTTCTTCCCGTATTCGAGTTCCTCGTGTTCACTAATTTCAGGTTGATTGAAGGCAATTCTCTCCTTTTATTTAATTTATTTCTTGTATAGAAATATTTCTTTAAAAAATATTTTATAAATTTAAGAAAAATTTTTATTTAAGTCAAGTTTTATTCTAAATAACAAAATTTAAGATACCCTGTCAGGAGTTACTCCTGACAGTATTTATATATAATATTTATCTCACATACACCATTCTTTTCGTCAATGCTCTGTCTCTTGCAATGAAGCGGAGCAGGTACATCCCGCTTGGCTCTAATGACAAATCAAACGAGAACTGAGACCAGCCCCCGACATTCTGCAAAGTCGAAATGATTCTACCATCGAGACTGCAAAGCAAGACTGACTGAACATCAATCTCAGCTTTCTTTGTAATCAGGAGTGTACTGCCCATTTGTTGTGTGAAAAAATAATTGTCTGCTTCTTCGTAGGTTGATGGTTCGTTGCCGTTCTGGGTGTAATCTTCAAGAACTGCCGATGCTATATTAGAATCAAAATAGAACTTACAAATATATTTATCTCCTTCAGGGTCATAAATATTAAATAGGAAATTTTTTGATTCCACTGAACCATTAACTAATTGAGATGTCATTTCACTATTCAAGTTTACTGATGATTTATCAATAATATTAAAACCAGAAAATATACCTTTGCATGTTTTAATTATACCTGCATCATATTTGTCATCATTATTCAAATCCATAATCCAGATATTTGTAACATTCAAGCATGTGTCATTACAGTTTATGCATTTTATTGATACAGGTTTTTTTGAAAATAATTGTTCAATAGAAATAAATAATAAAAAAACTATTATAAAAAATTTGAATCCCATAAATTTAATCTATTTTGTTAATCTTTTTGTAAAATGTATTATTACCTGATTTTATTGCTAAAATATAGATTCCCGTTTTAATTTCATCTCTAATACCGACCGTAATTATATTTGTTGATTGGTCTAAATTTTCATAATTTTTCGAGAATATTTTTATCCCTAATATATCATATAATTTAACATTCGCCAATGGAACTTTTAAATTTGTAAATTCAATATAAAATGAATTTGAAATGGGATTAGGATAAACAATTACCGAAGCATCTATATCACTCTTTTCTTCTATGTAATTATCAATAACATGGGTATAAATAAATTTATTATTAAAGTCAGAAATTTCATTGTTATTGACAGCTCTGATAAATATTCCATATTTACTATAATTCAATAATCCTTTAAATAAATAACTGGTGTCCGTTGTACCTTTAACTGATACTATAGGTATATTCTCAGCGAATTTATTGTTATTATAAGTAATAGCAAAGTCATAAGATTCAGCTTCTGAAACCGATGACCATTTTATCAAAATTTTATCATTATTATAGTATCCTTTTATTGTAGAATCAGGATATATGAATTGAGGTATGTTTAATTTTCCTTTTTCAGTTCTGAAATAAGATTCACCATTAATACTTGTCATTGTTGAATTCCGGGATTTTCCAATAGCTGTATAATAATAATATTTACTTAAATTAGTAATCAATATAGATGTATCTGTTACATTAGTTGATATGGCATTATGAATTCTTGGTTCAATTAAATTGTTATGATCCATAAAATCGCTAAATGATATGCCTGTTACTTCAATTTGATAAAATGTTGCTCCTTCAATTTTATTCCATGATATTATTATACTATCTGTTTTAAAAAAATTCTGTGCATTTTTTTCACCGGTTATAATAGGAAGAATTGGTTTTAATGTTTTATTTCCTGTATATTTAAAAATATTTATACCGAGTGTAAGCCCACCACCATCTGTCCTAATATATATTATATCTTTATCAATATATAAGGCTTTCAATGGTTTGTAAAAAAATAGACCATTTGTTTGAGTATGAAAATACTGTTCTTCCCAAGATATTCCTGCATTGGAAGTTTTAATAACGTAAAAATTTAAATCATCAGTAAAATTATTATAATAGCACAAAATAAAATTGTTTGTATCAAAACATTCAAAAAAGTAAAAGCCAAATTCATTTGTCTTTTTCCATACTGTATCAAAAGTATTACCACCATCAGTAGTTCTAATAATTTTTGTATAATCAGCCCAATCAGGGTATAAAGAATCTGAATAGATGAAGAATATTACTTTTTCATTAAGAATTTCTTTTATTGTAAATTTTTTATCTAATTTCAATTCATTACTAATCCAATTAATACCTTGATTAGTTGAAAAATAAATATATTTATTTTGATTAATTTTATCTTTTACACTAAGTATTAATTTACCGTCATTTAAGAATTTAGCACTTGTAATTATTAAAGAATCACCTAAGTAAATATTTTTGTATGTATTCCATCCGTCATTTGTATAAAGACATTCAGTCACTTCTTTTGTATTTGCATAGAGAGGATTGGATATGTTATCTAATATACAAACACCTCGGTTTTGGTCAGCCATAGAAATGTCAGGAATAACAGTATTAGAATCAAATTCAATTATCCTAAATGATAATCCTCTATCGTCTGAGATTAATAATCTAGCATTATGCTTTTTGAAATACCTTTCTGAACCGTCAACATAATATATGAAATATTCTGCACTGTCTTCTGAGATTACAATTTTATTTTCGGTTGGTGTGCATAGGGAATACCAATATATAGAACATTCGGTACAATCCTTATATCTTTCCATAGTCTCATTCCAAGAATTGCCCCCATCGGTTGAAAATCTCAGAAATAATTCTTCTTTACCTCTTATGAAATCTTTATCCAAATGTCCCCGTTGTTTTAAATTATAGTATATAATTTGATTGCTGTAATTTGAGAGTAAATCTGTACTCAAGTAATTTGAGAAATCTGACATATTCGATGAATCTACCAGAATCCATTCATCCGTGATTTGTGAAAAGTTAACCGAAAAAGAAACGAAAGCTATTATAAAGATAAGAATAAACAATTTCATATTATACCCCGCATAATTTTTAATAATAAATTTTTTATTAAAATAATTTTATCTCCTGCCTTTGACAGGCAGGAGATAAAATTCAATACTCCTTATTTTAAATTGTCAAAATAATGTTACTGTTTATTAAACAAGTATGCTTATGACATTATTCAAACTCTATCTTACAATATTTTTACCTTAGCAAAGGGCAATAAAACTAAAATAGTTTCAAATAATTTTACATTGAATTTGATAAACCATTTACAGAATTTTACTCATTAATTAATACAATCATAATAGCAGCCAGGGTCATTTGGATCACAGTTATCGGGTCCATAATGAGTTGAATATCTATAACGTATATCGTAACCAATAAAATTACCCTGGCCATCAAATAATTTAGTAACTGTATAAGTTGCCTTGCAACAGCCAGTTCCATAGCAAGAAACCATGTTTGGAAGTGGATCATTAGGATCGATTGGAATAGGTCCATCCCATTTCCAACAAGATGCCTTGAAAAATTCAACCGTTATAGATACATCTGGATCACACAAACCAATTTTTTGGCTTATAGTGCATTCAGTTAGATTAATTAGAATTTTTTCCATATCACAACTTGGAGTAAAATTACCTTCAAATGATATATTACTTACAATTCTAAATTGACATATACTAGGTTCTTCACATGTATTTTTTCTATATTCAAATTCGCAAGATGCGGTAAGTCCAGGGCACACTTCTGAACAACTAATTGTAAAAGGTCCATTCCATTGTACTTCCGGGCAATCATCCGGGCAGTAAGTCACATGTTGTCCATTGGTAAAATAAAAAATAGAAATAAATACAAAAAAAATAATTATTAAATTCTTCATTTAAACACCTTAAAATTAGTTATAAAAGAGTAAAATTAAAAAAATTGTTTAATTTTGCTCTTACATCCGCATTCCTTTTGGTTAAAGTTAAAGTATGCGGGTAAGAGACTCCGTGCTCAGCCGGTGGGAGAAATCCCACTGGTTTTTTATATTAACTACAAATGCTCGTCTTATGACATGTTCCACTTCGCCTGCTGCTCTGAATTGTTTATCTCATAATCCTCCCTTTTTTCGTTAAAAAAATAAAGTTTTTTTTTAAATGGATGCACTCCTATATATATAACAATTTAAAAAGCAAAAAAGGGACACAAATTAATTTTTCTTTTTTAAATTTTTATTTTTATTAACTCTTCGGGGGGGGGAAGTCCCAGCAATAATGCTTTAGCATATTCTTTTGCTTCTTTAAATCTTCTTTGAATTGTCTTTTTGCTTACTTTGAATCCATCGGCAATCTCTTCTATTTTATAGTCCAGGCATCTCCATAATACCAGCTCGTAGAGTTCACGCGGCATGGCTTTCATCAATAATTCATATTCAAGTTCATTTTCTATGTATTCACAATCATCACCACCCATGATTGTATCAAATAAATCATTAGTGTTCTTTCCGGCATCTTCAGCAAGTTTATCAAGTGTAACAATCTTTTTGTTTCTTTTAATGTAGTTTTTGATATTGTTATTACAGGCTGTATAAAAGAATCGCGAGAATTCGTCTTTTCAATATTTTTTTTCTGACACACTGTCTTTCATTAATATTTTTAAACTTGCCCGTAAACATAAATTATCTATAACACCATCATATACATTAGAATATCTTTCCACCAACTTACTTACTGTTTCTTCAAAAATGCCTGGAGATAAAAACCAGATAAATGATGATTCCTGGTAATGGTGTGGTTGGCTTTTAAATTCTAATGTAGATTTATTTTTCATCATAAATTTAATACTTCAATCGTTTGCAAATATGTAACACAGTTAAATTCAAAATCATAATTAATTATGAACATATTATAGTATAATAAATTAAAATTATAAAATAAAATAATAACATTTATCGAAATTTCATGGTCAACAATCTAAAATCCAGTCATGTACATTTGAATTTATATTATAGGGATTACTTGTTATCCTGTTTATTATTAATTCATTAGTTTCACGTAATTTTGCACTTATTATTTTTTATAATCGCTTTACTTGATGAGTGAAAATAAAATACAGGATACTAACAGCAACGGAATGCTGAAAAAATCATTGACTCTTTTTGATTCTACTGCAATAGTCATCGGTTCGATGATTGGGTCGGGTATTTTCATCGTCAGCGCAGATATGGCTCAGAATCTTGGTTCCCCGGGATGGGTTATTCTTGCATGGCTTCTGTCAGGTGTGATGACTGTAATCGCTGCACTCAGTTATGGGGAGCTTGCGGGAATGATGCCCAAAGCAGGCGGGCAGTATGTGTATCTTCGGGAAGCATACAATCCATTAGTCGGATTTCTCTATGGATGGACTTTATTTCTCGTCATTCAAAGCGGCACCATTGCGGCTGTGGCTGTAGCTTTTGCAAAGTTCACAGGCGTACTTATTCCCTGGTTTTCCGAAAAAAATATTCTTCTCGACTTTGGACTTTTAAAAATCAATTCGACTCAGATTTTGGCAATATTCATGTTAATAATCCAGACAATTATAAATCTTAATGGAATAAATACCGGCAAATTTGTTCAGAATATTTTTACTTTGACGAAGGCAACTGCTCTGCTCGGATTGATTATCATTGGGATTTTCTTTGTACAAAATATCGAAGCATTCAATTTCAACATGAGTATTTTATGGGATGCTTCAAAAGGTTCGGGACTTGATATAACTCATTTGACCGGCTTTGCAGTAGTTGCGGCACTTGGAACGGCTATGGTAGGTTCATTGTTTTCTTCAGATGCATGGAATAATATAACATTCATAGCAGGAGAGACGATTAATCCGAAAAAAAATATTCCATTAAGCCTTTTTCTCGGAACGACAATTGTATCATTATTATATATTCTGGCTAATGTTGCTTATATGAATGTTCTTCCTTTGAGAGGAGTAGCAGAAGGTGCAACTGTAGCTGAAAGAGGTATCCAATTCGCAACTGACGAAAGGGTTGGAACTGCATTCATGCAGGTTGTTTTTGGAAATTCAGGTTCCGCTCTCATGGCGATACTTATTATGATTTCAACATTCGGCTGTAACAACGGATTAATACTTGCAGGAGCCAGGGTCTATTATTCGATGTCACACGATGGTTTGTTTTTTAAATCTGCCGGAAAGCTGAATAAAAATAATGTTCCGGGTTTAGCCCTGGTAATTCAATGTTTCTGGGCTTGTATCTTGTGTCTTTCAGGCACATACAGCGACCTTTTGGATTACGTGGTATTTACAGTTCTCTTATTTTACATTTTCACAATAGCCGGAATATTTATTTTACGCAGAAAGAAACCTGATGCAGAAAGACCGTACAAAGCATTCGGATATCCCGTGATTCCTATAATCTATATAGTAGCTGCTTTGGTAATAATGGTGATATTGCTAATTTATAAGCCTGATTACACATGGCCAGGCTTAATAATTGTCATTGCAGGTTTGCCGGTTTATTTTCTCTGGAGAAAAACTAATAAATAAAAAAATTAAATAGTTACTCATATTAGGCATAAGTTATTATTTCTCTTTGAAATAATTTTCAATTTTCAATTTTGCAATTTCCAATCAATGTTTCAATTTTCAATGTTAAAAGAGAAATGAACTTTACTACATTTTAGTAACTCATGTTACGCAATATTGAAAACTTTATTCTACACCTTTGTAATTTTAAAAACCTTATTAGTACATTTAACCTTAGTAAAAAGTAAAGTAACCGGCTATATTAACCATATTAGCTTGTTCGACCAAAAATCAAAATCAAAATAAGATAATAAGGTTTGATTTGTAGAATAATAAGTTTTGTTACTAAGGTAAAAAGAGTGAAATAAGGTTTTGACTAAGGTTTGTAAAATTTATGCGTAAGGTGAGTTAGTAATTTATTACTTTGAATAAGCAAAAATTTTGAATTAACCCAAATTATTCATTAGAAGTTTATTATTATCCTAAAAGCAAGTGCCTGACTGACATTCTGAGAAGTGTAACGACGAAGATTCTGAAACCCCCTTAATCCCCCTTTGAAAAAGGGGGAAAGATGCTTCGACTTCGCTCAGCATGACATTAAATTATACCATATCAATTTCTATTGAATAATCTGGGATTAATTAAATGTTTAGAAAATTCAATTAAAATTAAAAAATTGGAAATTGAAAATTTAATTCTTTTACAAATATTCTTATGTTGCTTAACATGAGTTATTTATTGTATCTTCACCATGCTCAGTATTTCGACATCTGTTTCAGCAGGTAATTCTGTGTAACTTATTACACTCAGCATCGGGAACTGGGACCTGACCATCCTGTAGAGGTAGGGCCTGATTTGTGCCGAGCAGATAACAATAGGCAGATGCCCGGCTAAAGTGATTTCATCAATTGCTTCGTTCAGGCTTTTTTGAAGCTCTCTTATTATGTCGGGTGACAGCCCCAGAGTAATGCTCGTACTCGCCTGTGAATTGGACTGGAGTGCGTTTGTCATTAACTGCTCGATATGAGGGTCGAGAGAAATTGCATGTACAACTCCGTTCTGGTCCTGGTAAAGCTTCTTAATAGTTTCGGACAAATTATGCCTGACGTACTCAGTCAGAACGTCAATGTTCTTTGTTACTTTGAAATATTCGAGAAGCGATTCGAGAATAATCGGCAAATCACGAACGGGTATGACTTCCCTTAATAAATTCTGCAATACCTTCTGAACTACAGATATGGGCAGTGTTTCGGGTTTGACTTCTTCGACGAGGACAGGATAATCCTCCTTAAGGTTCTCAACCAGGTGCTTAACATCCTGGCGTGTAAGCATTTTATCTGCATTTCTTTTTAAGAGTTCGGTAAGATGTGTCGTTAGTACGGTTGCCGCTTCGACGACGGTATAACCCATTATTTCGGCATTTTCTCTTTCGGAGACACTAATCCATGTTGCAGGCAAACCAAACACGGGTTCTGTAACTGTAATACCCGATAGCTCTCCCTCTGCAGTTCCGGGATTCATAGCGAGAAGCATGTTAGTATGGAGAACATTACGTGAAATTTCGTTTCCCCTTATTTTAATTACATATTCCTCTGGCTCAAGCTGTAAGTTGTCACGCACACGAACAGGAGGAAGAATGATACCAAGCTCGTTTGCAAGTTGTCTTCTGACATTTGTAATACGTTTGAAAACGTCACCACCCTGCGATTCATCAACGAGAGAAATCAATGAATAGCCAAGTTCGATTTCGACAGGGTCAACTTTAAGAAGTTCTTCGACAGGTTGTTCTTCAGGCTTTTTGGCTTTTTCGGCTTCGGCAAGGTCCTGTCGAAGTTCTTCATCAGCTTTTCTCTTAATTTGCCGATTTCTTATGTATGCCAAACCGCCTGCTAATCCGGATAAAACAAGAAAGGGAAGCATAGGAAAACCGGGCATAAATGCAAACAGGACCATAGCAAAAGATGCTACAGCCAAAGCTTTGGGTTTTTTCCCGAACTGAGCCCCTAATTCAACATCAAGCTTTTCGGCGGATGCTGAACGTGTAACCACCAAACCACCGGCAACTGAAATCAATAATGCAGGTATCTGTGTAACAAGTCCATCACCTATCGTAAGAATTGTATAGGTTGAAAGTGCAGTGGTAATATCCATTCCCCTTTGGGCAACACCGATAGCAAATCCGCCGATTATGTTAATTCCAACAATGACAATACCTGCAATGGCATCACCTCGTATGAACTTCGCCGCACCATCCATTGCACCATAAAAGTCTGATTCCTTTGTTAGAGTTTCTCTCCTGTCCCGTGCCTGTATTTCATCTATATATCCTGCGTTCAGGTCAGCGTCAATACTCATCTGCTTACCTGGAAGAGCATCTAATGTGAATCTTGCGGCAACTTCGGCAATACGTGTAGAACCTTTGATAACTACTATGAAGTTGATTACTAAGAGAATTAAAAATATGATAATACCTACAACATAGTTACCGCTTATAACGAAAGTACCGAATGCATGAATAATTTTTCCTGCCTCAGCTTCGCCGAGGATTAATCTTGTTGCCGTAACATTCAATCCGAGCCTGAATAATGTTGTTATCAGCAAAATAGTAGGAAAGGATGAAAAATCGAGAGGACGTATCAGATAGACTGCTACAAGCAAAATCAGAACAGAAATGGATATGTTAGTTGCCAGAAGCATATCCAGCATAAATGTTGGCAGTGGAATAATCAGAAGAGCTATAATTAATAATATGCCTAAGGCAAGAAACAGGTCGGGACTTCTTTTGAGAAAAGGTAAAGTTCTCGTCTGAAAACCTGTCATTGCCCTCGAAGGGGGCGCCATTAATTGCGTATTTTTAGCCATCTGGTTTTATTATCTGTTTAATAATACACTACAATCATGCTGAAATAATTTCAGCATTAATATTAATCCCTATATTTCATTGAAAATAAATATTTTAATAGAATTTCCCTTTTTTATTTTGGATTCCTAATATTTAAACAAAATGATATTTTACAATTTGTTTGCCAATTAAAACCAGAAATTGAAATGAAAAAAAATATTGTGTGTATTTATTGAGATGAAAAGGCCATTTCCAAAATTTCGTAAATTACTATTTTGTTTTAGTCAAATTTTATACAAACTATTATGAAAATAAAGGTATTCTTATTACGGTTTTCAGTTGTATTTCTATTATTATCCACATCGCTTTATTCAAAAAAAGTTGATATTTTCTTCCAGCAGAAAATTCCGATGAGAGATGGTATTAAACTTTCTGCTGACTTATATATTAATCCCAGTATGAATGCACCGGTGCCGGTTCTTTTTGTAATGACTCCTTACACAAGCGATGGTGTTCATACCGATGCAATGTTTTATGCAGAGAACGGATATAATGTTGTAGTGGCTGATTGCAGGGGCAGAGGTAATTCCGAAGGGGATTTCATTCCTTTTGAAAATGAAGGTAAGGATGGTTATGATATTTGTCAATGGATAGCAAGCCAGTCATGGTGCAATGGGAAAATCGGAATGTTCGGAGGTTCATATCTTGGGATGGCTCAATGGCTGGCCATTAAGGAAAACCCGCCTGCTTTGAGAACAGCTATACCAGTGGCAACGGTATGCCCGGGGATTGATTTTCCTAAGCAAAATAATATTTTTTATTCCTACGATATCCAATGGCTTGTATTCACTTATGGAAAAACAAGCAATGCCAAAGCCTTTGGAGATGAAAAATTTTGGAATCGTATTTATATGGAACATTTTCTGAATATCATCCCATATAATGAACTGGATTTGATATCAGGTGTAAAATCAAATGTTTATCAGAAGTGGTTGAAACACCCGACTTTTGATGATTATTACCGGAATATTTTACCATCTAAAGAGGACTTTGCAAAAATCAACATTCCCCTATTGAAAATTACAGGACATTTCGATGATGACCAGCCGGGAACGATGTATTACTATCGAAATTTTATGGAATACGGGAATAATGATGCAAAGAACAAATGTTATTTGATTATAGGCCCCTGGAATCATGGCGGCACAAGACGCCCTGCGAAGAATTATATGAATATGACTTTCGGAGACAATTCCATTCTCGACATTCTGAAAATTCATCTACAATGGTTTGATTACACATTAAAAAATGGTTCACTGCCTGACTTCCTGAAAAACAAAGTAGCATGTTATGAGATGGGAAGTGATGAATGGAAGTTTGCAAGTAAGATTGATGATTTATCAAATTCCAAAAAAATATTTTATTTACATTCGGAGAACGGTAAAGCAAATGATATTGTTAATTCAGGAAAATTAAATTCCGACAAACCTGATAAAGAAGAGCCTGACAGTTATATTTATAATCCGTTAGATACAAATTATTCGTCATTTAAAATTGAAAATCAATCAACCGAATATGCTTGGAGAAGCCCGACAGAAGCCATTTATCCCGACAGGCTTGTTTATCATACTCCGGTACTCAAAAAAGATTTGGTTTTCACAGGAAATGCAAAATTCATTACATATATATCTGCCGATGTTACGGACACTGATTTTGAAGGGATACTTTATGAGGTATTGCCTGATGGTTCGTGCAATTACCTGACATCAACAATAATGAGAGCAAGATACAGAAATTCACTATCAACAGAAGAACTTCTTAAACCTGATGAAATATATAAAATTGAATTTAAGAATTTTCATTTCACATCGAGGAAACTAAAAAAAGGAAGCAGAATAAGGCTTGTCTTTGGAGCATTGAATTCTCCGTTATTCCAAAAAAATTACAATTCCGGGACAGATGTATCGTTTGAAACAAAGAAAAATGCAAAGGTTGCAAATATAAAATTGTATCATGATAAAAATTATCCGTCATATCTGGAGCTTCCTGTTTATGAATAAGTCTGCGGCTTTAATAATGACAACTATTATTTCATTGTTATTAGTATTAACAAGTTGCGAGGATAATACTAATCCAAATCCTGTCGAGAGTGATTATTTCCCGTTGACATTAGGCAATTACTGGGTTTTTAATAGTTATGAGCTCTATAATAATAATAGAAAGATTAGCGGGACAGAAAAAAGAGATTCGGTTGTTGTCGAGAAGAAGCTAACTTTGGAGGGTAAAACTGCATCTTTACTTTCTGTTTACAGGGATGAGCAAATATATGATTCTATATATATTTCTAAAGAGACTTCAAAAGTTTACATGTTGTTTGATGAAAACGATATTGATGTACCAAATTTTAAGAGTCAGTGGTTTCTGATTGCCGATTTCTCGAAAACCAGCAATACAGAGTGGCATCTTTATGATTCGATATTGACAAATTATTCTTATAATTTCGAAGACAGCACAATCAATACAACATACCATCACACAATTAACGGGAGGTTTGAGTATGAAGAGAATTTCCCATACAACAATGTCAGCATTAAAAGCAAGGTATTTCAAATTAAATATGACACGAGATTATATTTCTTATATAAATTTCCTGATAATATCAGTACTGATGAAGTAGAAGTAAACAGATTAAGACAAAATAATTATCATTTCACTTTTGCTGAAAATATCGGATTGGCAAGGATAAAATATGACCCTTATGTAATATCAACAAGGACCATTCCATTTACCATCTACTCAAAAACCGAGAGCTATAAAGGCTTGCAAAGTGATTTGACTGGTTATAGAATTATTATATTAGAGAAATAATATTAAAATAATATTCCTATAAAATATAAGATTAACCCCAATCTTCAGATCGGGGAAGAGGAATCCAACAGATAACGACTTTAGTCACAAACTAATTTAGGGGATAAATCCCGGATTAGCATATGGCAGACACCACTATTTAAAAGTAGCGGCTATTCATTTCCTAAATTTTTATTAACAGATTCACAATCCTCTTGCCCATTCGGGCCTTAAATACAATTTTCCGGGTGAGTTGATTGCTAAAGATAATCGTTCCACCAAAATTTCTTTGTCTCTTGATAAAATTCCTTTCAATGTCAGATAATTTGATGCGTGGTCACTTCGGAAAATTGTGCTTGTTAAATTTGTATTTTCAATAAATAACTTCAACTCTTCAAATAATTCTTTTTTATTCAAAGGTTCGAAATCATATCCAGCCCTGCTTTTATAATGCTCCAATCCGAGAGGGTAGCTCAAAACAAGAGTGGACAAATAATGAGGCTGGATTTCATTTACAACTCTTGCAGAGTTAATTGAATGTTGCCGGCTATATTTCTTTCCTCCAAGGCCATTAATAATCATAACAGAAGTCTGAATCCCTGCTTCTTGTGCTTTATTGATACTTTCAACTGTGGTTGAAAAGGTTTCACCTTTATTAATCAAATTGAGCAATTCATCATCACCTGATTCAATTCCTATATATAGGAGTTTTAAGCCTGATTCATAAAGTTCCTTCAATTCTTCTTTTGATTTCTGTATAATATCTTGAGGCATGGCATAAGCAGAGATTCTCCTTAGATGAGGAAATGACTCATTTAATTGTGTTAAAATCCTTATCAATCTTGATGAAGATAGTACCATCACATTGCCATCAGCCAAAAACACTTTTCTCACATCAGGGTCAATATTTGAGTAATCTATTATTTCTTTAATAACGTCTTCTTCTTTTTTAACTGTAAATTTTTTTGATGTGTACATCTCACAAAATGAACACTTGTTCCATGAACAGCCAATCGTAATTTGAAAAATTAACGATAATGCTTCGCTGGGGGGCCTGAACAAAGGCTCATTATATTCTATTGGAAATTTCAATTAATTTTCCTTTTCCAGATTTGATATGTGCCAAATTTTTTATGTAATTCAAAGTTTGCATGAATGTGCTTATCAAGTATGAATACGCCTGAACTGAGACTGCTTTTGTTAGGTTCGACAAATTCATTATTTTCACACAAGACAATATATTTAACATCTTTCTTTTGAAAATCAGCGACTATTTCCTTCTGAACTTTTTCTGTGGTGGCAACACCGGGGTGCAACTCATGATATTTTGTGCAGGCATCCCTATCTGTAAGAAAATAGAACATCAAATCATTAAGAAGAATTCTGTCATGAAAATAATTCCCTACGAATATTTTTTCATTTATTGGTACGGTATTTTTAATATAATTAATCGCATTTTCAAAGTTTACTGCTGTTTGCTTACTGTCGCAGATACATTTTAATTCATGAGATTTATACCAGTAGGTATCTTTTGCAAAATAGCTTTTGTAAATCATTTTTGCCCTGTTTTCAAGCGGCATTAATAATGAAACAATTATTAAACCAATATAAATATACTTTGGGAATTTCTTTTTAGATTCATAAAATAAAATAACAAGAAGAATCAGTGCTATAGCCATAGTAGAAAATAAATGCTCTTTTTCCGAACGCACGGAAGCCTGGCTATAAAAGATAATTCCTGAAATTAACAATAACAATCTGATAAAAAATCCGTGAGGATTTGAATTGAATTCTTTCTTAATAACATTCAACCCTAACTTCAAGCCAATAATGATATAAACAATTAAAGGGAAATAGAAAACAATGCTGTCAACAAACAATTCGATAAATCTAATTTTTGTATATCCTGACATATCTACGCCAATAAGAAAAGGGACAGGCAGTGGTAGCGAACGAACTTTAGGGTAAATTTTTGAAGGAGCATAAATCAGTTGCTCATACAGGTCTTTCATGGGAACATTGAGCATCAGGTATAATGCCATTGGTAAAAAAGCAAGAATAGTAAATATAGTATAAAATGGAATGTTTTTTAATAATAATCCAATACATCCTTTATTATCATTCTTATCAATAGTTAAAAATGTAAATATGAGCATTGATAATATAACTGAAACAAAAACATAAGCTCCGAACTCAAGCCTGAAATAAGCTGTTAAACCTGTAGTAATGCCGCTGAATATTAGATATAATATCTTCTTTTTCTCATTGTACAAATAAGCAAGAAAAATGCTCAATATCCCAAAACCGAGTGCAATAGGAATAGATTTACCATAAAACGAACAATAGCCTGTCCAGATGACAATTAAGATAAAAACCCAGGGTGCATAATTATTTTTCAGATATTTTTTTGCAATCAGGAATGCAAATATTGGTGGAATAAGCATGAATATTATTGAAATTATTCTTTCATTGGAGATTGTCCAGCCAATAATATTCAAAAGAAAAGCGAGAAAATAGAAGTAGCCCGGAGCATATAAGGTCCAGAAATCTTTATAAGGTAAATCTCCTTGTGCAACCCTCTTTGCTCCATAAATACCTATTGCTTCATCATAAATATTCAGCTTAAAATTACTTCCCAAATAAAGATAAAGAAAGCCTAATGCTAATAGAATAATGATTGATAAATATAATTTCTTTTTATCTCTGTCCATTTTGACAATAAAATAACCGGATAAAATATGTTATAAATTTAAAACTATGTAAAAATTAACATATTATAAAATATCAATTAAACAAAAGCGTGTTCATTTTCATAAATTTTCAATATTTTGAATTTATTATTAACTTGCATTATTATAATTGATTAAATAAGAGTGAACAATGACAAAACAAGTAGCTAGAACAGTAAAGCATGTAGGGAAACATATTCCACACACTACGACAAAAAAGCAAATAAAGAAGAAACCAATGTGGGAAATCCCGTTTCTTAGAAAGAATGCTATAATTGCAGCAATCGGATTAGGTGTAATTTTATTAGGTTATATTCTGATGTCAACAGGAATAACAAATGAGCCTGCCTTACCTAATGGAAAGTGGAACAATCCAATGGCAATTTCTGTTGCACCATTACTTCTTGTCATTGGGTATTGTGTGATTATACCTTATGCCCTGATTAAGTTTTACGGGAAAAAGGGTGATGCAGAAACTACCGGAGAAGATAAGCCAAAACAATAATGACAACTAAAGCGGGTTATGTATCTATTGTCGGCAAACCTAATGCCGGTAAATCAACTTTAATTAATGCTATTCTGGGAACAAAACTGTCTATTGTTACGCCTAAGCCTCAGACTACAAGAAAAAATATTCTTGGTATAATATCTTCAGAAACATCACAAGTAATATTTGTTGACACACCCGGTTTTATCAAACCGCGTTATGAATTACAAAAGTCAATGGTCAACAACATTATCGAATCAATCCAGGGAACTGATTTAATACTTATATTATTTGATGTCAGCGACAGAGACAATATTGATTTTTTCTTATCCAGCGAATTAATTGAAATTATTAAAGTTCAAAAAAAGCCTGCTTTTCTGCTCATAAACAAAATTGATTTACTAAAAAATGTCAAAGATGTTTTACCTCTGATAGCTGAATTCAGTAAGTCGAATCTCTTTAAAGAAATTTTTCCAATATCAGCATTAAAAAAAGCAAATATTGAAGATTTATTAAAATCAATTGAGAAATATTTGACTGACTCACCTTTTTTATTTGAAACTGATATAATAAGCACACAGAACGACAGATTCTTTGCATCAGAAATAATCAGGGAGAGAGTGTTTATGAGTTATGGCGATGAGCTTCCTTATTCAACAGAAATTCTCATCAATGAATTTAAAGAGCGTGAAAAAGGGAAATGGTATATATCGGCAGACATCATTATCGAGCGGGAATCTCAGAAAAAGATTATCATAGGAACGAAAGGTGAAAAAATCAAAGCTGTTGGTGAGATAGCAAGGCAAAACATAGAACAATTTATTCAGCATCCTGTTTACTTAGAGTTATTTGTTAAAGTCCGTCCCAAATGGAGAGATAATAAATCTGTTCTGAAATCACTCGGATATTAACTCATGATACGCAAGAGTTTTTATTTCTCTAATAAATAATTTTCAATTTTCAATTTTGCAATTTTCAATCAATTTTTAAAATTTAAATGTTTAAATAAAATTTAACTTTATGACATTTCACTAATTTATTACTTCCAATAATTAAAAAAATTTCAATTAATTAAATGTTTTGTAATTTTTTCATTGAAAATTTAATGAAAATTAAAAATTGCAAATTGAAAATTTAATTCTTTTACAAATACTTTTATTTTACTTAAAATAAGTTATTAATTAAAATTTAAATTGGTTTATCGAGATTTCTTTCTGATTTTTTTTTGCCGAAAATAATGTAATTATTTTTTCTTGAAATTATGCTTCTTGTTGAGAGCAGGTCTTTCATTACAGCAGATTTAATAGAAATATTCCGATGTATATAATAAACAATTAACAAATCAGGAAATTCATCAATCCTTCTTAAATTTTCATAATCTACATAATCCTTTATTTGTTTGATAGGAATATATGTTTTGCTATTATCCCATCCACTGAGCCAACCATCAGTGTACCAGTCAAGTTGAGTATTTATTGAATCAGAAGGTGTGCTTTCGTGATATAAATAAATAAAAGATTTACTGTCAGCAGAGTTAAGAATATCGGCAGTCCTAATAGCACCGAATGAATCCCCTGTTGGTGCAGCAAGATTCAAAAGAATAACTTTAAAAATCATCAGGTATGGAATCAATGTAATGGAATAATACAAGCCTGATGGCGATATTTTGTCAAGTAGTTTTTTAGGTAATATGAATGCACACAAAATTGAAATTATAATAATGATAATAAATAATAATGCATAGAAAGAATATTGACCTCCTGTGATTAACAATTCGACTTCCTGTCGCAAATTAAAAATAAAAGACCAAAGAAAAAATGCAATCAGAGCTGTTACAATAATCCATAAAATTCTATTTGATTTTGTGATAAGGTGATTACTGTCAAAAAACTTCAATGAAAGAAGAATAGCAGGAGGGAGCAAATAAACTATATAATTTGGATGATTTGTGAGATAGTCCGACAATATTATAAATACAATTAGAAACCATACGCCTAACATATAATTAAGATATTTCCCATGCTCACTGTTAGCAGATAATTTATTGATTTTATTAAAAGCAAAAATTATATAAATAAAGCCAAAGATGATAAAAGGATTAGAAATAATAATTTGATTGAAATAATCCAGCATTCTAAGACGAGAATAATTAATTATATCAAAAACAGATTGAAAGGGAAAAAGTGAACTTAAAATGTTATTACCGGATTTAATTGTTACAATTAAATATAAAAGAAATGATAATATAATTGCTAAAACACCGGCAAAAATTAGGAAACTTATCTGCTTTTTCTTTTCTTTAATAAGAAATAAACAACCGACAAAAACAAGTGGGAATAACCATACAATAGGCTTTGTTATAATAACACATAGAAATGATAAAGCAAAAAAGAGAGAGTAAGTTAATATATATTTTTTCTCAGTTGATTCTAATGTTTTCAAAATAAAAAATAAAGTTCCGAGGATAAATGCAATAACAGGTATATCTGCCAAACCCTGCCGGGCATAATTATTCCATGCAACAGTCCCTGATAGAAGAAACAATGCGATTATTGAACTCGAATACGTTAAAAACCTTCGTGATATTAAATAAAAAAAAGCAAGAGCCATTGCAGAGCATAAGGCAGTGAATAACCTGACCGAAAAAGTATTCTCTCCAAACACAGACATACTCCCTGCTATAGCCCAAACAATTAATGGTGGTTTTGAAGATGAATAAATGCCCGTAGCAGAGTGCTTTGCTTGGCCTGAATTGATGCTTTGTTGCGTAATTGATTTTGCACTCATTGCATTCAAACCTTCCTCATTGGGTTGAATCTCACCCGAACCCAGTCTCAGAAAAACTGTAAGCGAAAGGAACAGAACAATAGCAATTGCTTTATGTTGATTTGCAGAAAGAGTCATAACTAATTCATATAATTACTATACAACGTATCCAAATATAGCATCAATAATAAGAATAGCAGCAGCAGAAATAGTAAAAGCCCTTACAGTGCTGTTGCCCACACCTTCGGCACCGCCAGAGGTTGCAAAACCGACATGGCATCCGACCAAAGCTGTTACTCCACCAAAGATAAATGATTTTGAAAGGCTAATATATATCTCCTTCATTTGAAAAAAATCCTGAATTGAAATAAAAAATTCATAAAATGTAAAATCAAATTTGATTGATGTTATAATATAGCCCCCAATTAGAGCAACGACATTTGAAAATACAGCAAGGACAGGCATCATCAGCAATGCACCGAGTACACGAGGCATAGCAAGAAATCGGTTCTTATCTATTGCCATCATCTCGAGTGCATCAATTTGCTCCGATACATTCATCGTTCCGATTTGAGCGGCAATTGCTCCCCCTACCCTTCCTGCAATAACGAGTGCAGTCAGCACAGGGGTTAATTCAGTGAACACGGCCGTAGCAATTGATGCTCCGAGATAGCCACGTGTTAAATTAATAAGGCTGAATTTTGAAAACAGAAGAGTAGCCTGGAGTGCGGCTATTGCTCCGGTAAACGAACCTATCAAAATAACCAAAGGTAAAGAATCCGAACCGATAATCGCCATTTGCTCCACAACAAGCTTTCTATCCTTGAAGGCACGGGGGAAATAGCCAATGACTTTCCCCAATAAAATAATTATCTGTCCGAACTCTCTAAGAAAGTTGAGAACTTTTCGCCCTAAGCGTGCTATTTGTTTTAGCATCTGATTTTCCTCTTATGAGTAAACACAGGTATTTTTTTTGCAAATCTAAATATAATTTGTATATTAATTTAATAGGTTATTTCATAAATACAGTAAAGAAATATTCAAATCAAAAATTAATAATTATCTGAGGGATTAACTATGAAATCTAAATTAGCTGTTTTGGCTGTTCTTCTTGGACTCTTTATTATCTCGGGAATAATCATTGCACAGGTTGCAAAAGATTACGACACAGTTCTCGGCGTTTGGTTGACCGGCAAGGCTGATGCAAAGGTTCAGATTTACAAAAAGAACAATAAATATTATGGGAAAATAATTTGGCTGAAAACACCAAATGATGAACATGGGAAACCGAAAGTGGATAAAGAAAATCCCGACGAAAATCTTAGAAAAAGGCCAATTCTCGGTATGGAAATTCTTACAGATTTTGTTTATGACGAAGATTATACATGGGAAGATGGAGATATATATGACCCAAAATCAGGTAGTACTTATAGTTGTAAGATGTACCTCAGCAAGGATTACAAAACACTCGAAGTAAGAGGATATATTGGTATTTCTCTATTTGGCAGAACCGAAATATGGAAAAGGGTTGATGAACAATAGTCATACTTTATAACTATCTCATGTTACGCAAGACATGAGTATTTGTAAAAGAATGTAATTTTCAATTTCCAATTTTTTAATTTTAATTGAATTTTCTATAAAAAAATTTTCAAAACATTTAATTAATTCAAAATTTGTGCTTATTCAAAGTAATAAATTACTAAAATGCAGTAAAGTTCATTTCTCTTTTAACATTGAAAATTGAAACTTTGATTGAAAATTGCAAAATTGATAATTAATAATTATTTCAAGGAGAAATAATAACTTATGCCTAATATGAGTAAATAAATAATTTCTTCATTACTATATGGCTAATAAAAATCCAGTATTTCTACGGATTGACGGCTTGTTCTATTATTAGTAAGTTTGAATGGAAACCGGTAATAGCCGGTTAGTAAATATATTGGTATATGACATGGCAGTTAAGGATTTTTATAAAATACTTGGTGTGCAAAGAACCGCCTCATCCGATGATATTAAGAAAGCATATTACAGGTTGAGCCGGCTCTACCATCCGGATATCTGCGGCAACACACCTGAAAACCTGAGAAGATTCTATGAAATTGCCGAAGCTTACAAAGTGCTTGGTAACCTCGACAACCGCCTCCAATACTGCATTATATTAAACAAATACTTTTTGGATGAACTGTTCCTTTATAAAAACCTAAAAATTCCTTATTTTAACAGCCATAAAAGAAGCCAACAATATGGCAGGATGGTTATTGAATATTAAAATAAGGGTGAGATGCTTCGACAGGCTCAGCATGACAGGTTAAGGAAATGAAATTTACGGAAGAAATTAAAAAGCTATTCAGGGAAAATTCATATTTTTTCACGTTCTATCTTGCTTTTCTCGTAACGGGTTTGTACCCGGTTCTCTTTATGAAGAAGGGTGATTTTCTTCTGTGGCTCAATTCACTGCACAATCCAACTCTCGATTTTTTCTTTAAATATGTAACTTATTTTGGCGATGGCATAGCATACATTGCTATTGCAATTTTACTTTTACTTTTCGTAAACGGCAGATATTTTTTGTTTGCAATTGCAGGTTATGCAACAAGTGGAATTGCTGCTCAAATAATCAAAAGAATTGCTGATACACCCCGTCCAAAGCTGTTTTTCGGTGACAGTGTACCCTTGCATTTTGTCGAAGGTGTTTCAATATTTTCATACAACAGCCTTCCCTCAGGTCATTCGGCTTCTGCATTTTCTTTATTTCTTTTGTTAAGCATTATAACTCAAAACAAGAAAATCGGAATATTTTATTTTTTTGTTGCATTGCTCATTGCTTTATCGAGAGTTTACCTCGTTCAGCATTTCGTTATTGACATTTACATCGGCTCAATCATCGGTATGGTTTTTACAATTCTGTGCTATTTCCTGATTATCAAATTAGGTCAAAACAGTTCAAAAAAATGGTTGTATAAACCTGTAATAAACCTAAAAAGAACATTAGAATAACACCATTCTTCAGAATGGTGAATGTTTAAGGTAACGAGATTCCTGAATAAAAAAAAATAAAACAAAATAAAAAAAAATATAAGAATAACACCATTCTTCAGAATGGTGAATGTCTATTGATGTAACTTGTTGCCAGATTTATAAAATAAAACAAAATCAAAATAATTCTACTTTTCTTTCCTTACAAAAGTCTTTACAGTTTGCTTTATTGCTTCGATAAACTTATCAACCTCATTATCGGTTGTAAAGTATGAAGGGCTGGCTCTGACTGTACCCCATGGATAAACACCAAGCGGTTTCATAATTAGTGGAGCGCAATGCAATCCCGTCCTGACCGTTATATCGTAAGAACTGTCGAGTATGTATCCCACTTCCTCGGGAACCATCCCTTTGATATTGAAACAGAAGTTCACATAGCTGTTTCTTTTGCCCCGTGTATAAACTTCAACTTCGGGATAGTCTTTCAATTTATCAATTATTGTTTTAACTATTTCAACTTTCCTGTTTCTTATATGGTCAATGCCTTTTTCAAGGATATAACCGGCACCTGCATCTAATGAAACAATTCCCGGCATATTAGGTGTACCTGCTTCATAATATAACGGCATTTCTGTTGGCTGTGTAAGGACCTCACTTTTCACACCTGTCCCACCTACTTTCAACGGTTTGACATCCAAACCTTTCTTTAGATATAGCCCCCCGATTCCCTGAATACCATATAAAGATTTATGTCCTGTGAATGAAAGCAGGTCAATATCCCATGCTGTAACATCAATAGGAATATTTCCTGCCGACTGAGATGCGTCAACTATAAACAAAGCTCCATGCCTGTGGGCAACTTTTGCAATTTCAGCTAAATCGAGTATCGAACCGGTTACATTTGAACTGTGGTTAACAACCACTGCTTTTGTGTTAGGTTTAATTGCTTCTTCTATTTTGGCAGGCTCGACATAAGATAAGCAATCACATTCCACAAAGTCAACTTCAATCCCTTCATCTCTTTCCAAATGCTTTAAGGGGCGGATTACAGAATTATGCTCGATTGTCGTTGATACTACATGAGAGCCCTTCTTTAAACCGATTCCGTTTATAGCAAGATTCAGAGCTTCTGTACTGCCTGATGTAAATATAATCTGATTAATATCAGAAACATTGAAAAGTTTGGCAAGTTTTTGTCTTGCACTTGTTGCATGGTCATCCGAATCAATTTCCAAGCCCGTGCGGGCAGAGTGGCATGTAGGTGCATTAAAATATGCATTTACTGCATCAAACACTACTTTTGGCTTTGGATAGCTGGTTGCTGCATTATTAAAATAAATCATATTCAAAAAAAATAATTGTACATTCTAAAAAATAAAGTCCGAAATTATGAAAAATTGAGTCAATTGTATTTAATTTTTTTTAAATTTATACGTTAGATATAATGCATAATTGAATAAATACCTAAAATTATACGTATTATTTTTATCGGTGTAGTCAATGCAGGATAACTTTAAATTATCGAAAACCTATTTTGAGCTTTCAGAACATAATTTTACACAGGTTGTAATATTTTATTTCATCTCTCTGTGCGGGTTAGTGATTGCGTTGGTTATCCTTCTGCCGGTTATGCAATGGTTCTTTCATGATTTCCTGAGAGGAACTGTTTATAACGATACCGGTGTTTCAATTCAATACTTCATAGAGACTTCAAAAGATAAGTCGGTTGTGTCTTATATTTTTAACTGGGCAATTGATTTGAATAAAGGTACATCACTTGAAGCAAGGTATTGGTTTAATCCTTTTCTAACCCTTGTTCTTCAGTCAGCTTTGTTCGGCTTGGGAATTTCTATAATTATTTCATCCCTTTTACCCGAAAGTCTCGGCTATATGCGCCAGAAAATAGACCGCGAGGTAGTCAATACAATAGAAAAAATTTCACAACTCAAATATGGCTATCATTCCGACGAAAACTACAAAGAAGTTCTCAATGATATACTTTATGCTGATTTGAGAAGCCTTCAGTCTTATGTTGAAGAATGGAACATGACAATGGAAGACCTGAAAACTTTGCACAATGCAATAAAATGGATGAATGCCGGCTTTCTTTACCGACTTTGGCATGTTAACGATGGAATCAGAATGTACATGAGGTATTATTTCACCGTTCAGTACAGTAACACAATTCTTGGCTTTGTTTATATCGGTGCCGCTGTACTGATTATCATTATTGGCCTTCGCGGTTTAAAGTTCATTCCTCCAACTGAACCATCGCTTGTTTTGTTTGCTTTGGGACTTGAATTTTCACTTCTAATCGTCTATGCTGTTACGCTAATGTATTCAAGGCAGGAAGAGGAGTTTGTGCTTGAACAGACCGGCTCACATGCTGATATGCTAATGCTTGGAAAGGATTTCGGCAGTTCAAAAGATATAGAAAATTTATTAAGAGTTTTTATTAATAAAAAATCACCGGATAAATTTTATCCGAAAAAGTAATTGAGGCACAAGTGGGACTGAGACTCCTGGCAAAAGAATTAAACGGCTTGTTCATCTTTGAGACTGAAGTTCACAAAGATAACAGGGGCTTTTTCATCGAGGCCTTCAGGGCTGATGAGTTTAAAACACTCGGATTACCCACAGTGTTTGAACAGGATAATTACTCCCGCTCATCTGCAGGTGTCCTCAGAGGAATGCACTTTCAGTGGGAACCGCCCCAGGGCAAGCTTATCAGGGTGATTGCAGGCACAGCGTATTTTGCCGAAGTTGACATACGCAAAAACTCGCCAACGTTCGGTAAATATTTTGGGATTGAAATATCTGATTTTAATAAAAAAGTATTGTGGGTGCCCCACGGATTTGCAAACGGATTTGTAGCTCTCAGCGATACTGTTGATGTGCAGTACAAATGCACAACACAGTGGAATGGTAAAGGTGAAGGCTGTATCCTTTGGAAAGACCCCGATATTGGAATCAAATGGCCCCTCGGCAATCCCATACTTTCCGAGAAAGATAAAAAAGGTATGACACTCGCCGAATGGCAGAAGAAAAAAGAATCGAGTGCGTTTGAATATAAATAAAAATCAACCGCAAGATTAATCCTACGGTTGATTTGCGAGAGTAAATATTTTTTTACATCCCTGCTTTCTTTGCCTGGATTTCTTTTCGTGCCGATATTATTAATTTTACAGTAATAATTACGCACATCGTTATAGCAGAACCCATGATAAACCATCCTGATGCTGCCTTCAGTGCAGGATAATGCAATATGGATTCCATCTGTTTCAGCACTACGGACAATCCGGCTAAACAGACCATAATGGCAAATAATAGTCTTATTCCATAACCTCTGACAAACTTGACAGCAGTTACTCCTATTTGCGCTCCGATTGCGGCACCGACAAGCATAAATAATGCGGCGAATAATTCGGTTCTGCCATAAAATGAATAGAGAAAACATGCATAAGCCCCATCAATCATAACTACGAATAAATCAGTTCCGACGGCAAGGGCTGTAGGTACTCCGATAAGATAAACAAGCGAAGGCATTCGGATAAATCCTCCCCCTACTCCAAGAAAACCGGATACTAAACCGCAAAAGAAAAATACAATAAACACAACAACGATTGATATTGATTCAATATTCGATTTTGGATACGATATGGCAAGGAATTTCCAGGACCTGATTTTATCAATAAGTGACTTTTTTCCAATTGTAGCAGCCTGTAATTTCTTTGCCTCTTTCTTTTTCCTTAAAACAAAGTAATCATATAACATGAATGAGCCGAGTCCAAGGAGCATTATTATATAGGACCATCTGACAACAGTACCGACTATGTCCTCCCCCGATTGTTTGCCAAGCCTATCGAGGTACATGATTAATTGTGCTCCCACCCAGACTCCAGGAATTTCTCCTATAATTGTAGTAAGGCCGAGCTTCCAGTCAACGTTGCCCATTTTGCCGTGTTTTTTGGTTGCAACGATTGACTTGCCGAAAATGTGTGCAAAGTCTGTTCCGATTGCAAGGGGCATTGGGAATCCGAAAATATTCAGTGCCGGAGTTACAATCCAGGCACCGCCGACACCGAAAAAACCTCCGAGTACACCGACACAAAAGCCAATTGACATTAACAGAAGGACATTAAATTCCATCTGTGCTATAGGAAGATAAAAGTTAAATATATCCATACTCCATATCTCCCTACTCGTGATGTTGAATTTTACCGACTTCCAGGCCAAACAGCTTAAGGATAAAGTCTGTCACAAATGCTATAGTAACTCCGACAGTAGCCATTGTGAGTGTTACTACAAATGCAAATGAAAATCTTTGGGTATTATAAAGATCTGTTAACCAGAGCCTGATGCCTTCTAATTTGGATGTATCCACGTGCATTTCGAGCAAGCCTTCTTTTTCGACTCCAAGGAAGAATGACAAGGGGAAAAGCACAAGCAGGATTATTATCCATGGAAGGACTGATTTGATTTCGCTGAACTTCATTAATTCACTCCCGTTCTTGTTTTCTCAATTGTTTTTTTAGATTTCTTATATCTTTTAAAATAAATTTCTATTCAACTATTTTTACTTTTTTAAATTAAGTGTATAAAATGCTATGACAGTTTCATTAAATATATCTGTATAGAATATGTTGCTATAATAAAAAAAATATTGAATTTATATAGTTATCTATATTATATATTAAAACTTAGTAAACATTTTCAAAGTCAGGTTCCAATCTTTACATGAATAATGAACACATTTTTTGTTAATTTTGTGTTAAGAAATTTTTACCACAGGAGAATTATGTTCAGAAATCTTTTACCAAAAGAATATTCGTTTTTCGATTATTTTGAAAAAGTGATTAATATTGACGTTATGATGTGCTATGAATTTATGCGTTTCACCACTCAGAAAACAAATTTTGAAGATTATGTGAAGAAAATCAAGGAATATGAGCTTGAGGCTGATAAAGTTACATACGATTGTACGGAAGCTCTTCATAAAACATTCATCACTCCTTTCGAAAGAACAGATATTCTGACATTAACCAAAAGACTTGACGACATTGCAGACAATTTAGATGCCGCCGCTCAGTGCATTCTTTTATATGACATACATGAATTGAGAAGCGAAATTTTCGATTTTGCCGAAATTCTCAGCGAGTCAACTAACGAACTTGTTACTGCCGTAAAGGGTCTTCGTGATTTGAAACACGTGGAGCAGACAAAGAAAAGCTGTACGAGGATTCATGAACTCGAAGAAAAAGCCGATGCTGTTCACAGAGTAGCCGTATCTCATCTTTTCAAGGAAGGGAATGCACTTGAAATATTAAAATGGAAGGAAGTTTTTGCAAGATTAGAAAGAGCAGTTGACCGATGCGAAGACCTTGCTAACGTGATTGAAAGAATAATTGTTGATAATGCTTAATCTTTATAATAAAATTTTCAATTTATAATTTTCAATTTTCAATGAATATCTAATTTTTTTTTTAAAAATTTTTCAAACAACTTTTTCATTTCACCCATAATAGAAAAATTTGATTCGATAGAGTTTTAAAATTTAAAATTTAAAAATTTATTAAAAATTAAAAATTGATAATTCTGAATTAATAAAACTTACATAAAAAAGAAGAGCGGGATAGGAATATGGATTGGACGATGAGTGTTGTAATATTTGCGATTGCATTGGCTTTATTCTTTGATATAATAAATGGTTTCCACGATTCAGCTAATTCGATAGCCACTATTGTCTCAACCAAGGTTTTATCACCGAAATTTGCTGTTTTATGGGCGGCATTTTTTAATTTTATTGCTATGTTTATTTTCGCTCCCAAAGTTGCCAATACAGTATCCAAAATAATCAGAATAGATTCAGTTGACCCTGCGTTTCTTTATGTGGTTCTGTCAGCACTGGCTGGTGCCGTTTTCTGGGATTTATTAACATGGTGGTTCGGATTGCCGACGAGTTCATCCCATGCCTTATTAGGCGGCCTGGCAGGTGCAGGAATTGCTCATTCCGGATTTGGTGTCATCAGGTGGGAAAAGCTAACAGAAGCTATGGCTTTCATTCCTCTTGCTCCTGTTATCGGTGCTGTTCTTGGTTTTGGTGTAATGATAGCTGTCTATCATATTTTCAGGAAGTGGCACCCCAAAAAAGTGGACAACGTGTTTCGAAAAGGGCAGTTGTTTTCTGCGGCTATGTATTCGCTTGGTCATGGCGGCAACGATGCACAGAAGACTATGGGAATCATCGTTGCCATACTTGTTGCGGCTGGAATTTTCAGCGATAAAATTCAATTGAGTATTACAGAATTTAAAACACTCTGGATTATTCTTTCCTGCCATCTTGCCATGGGTATAGGCACTGCATTAGGCGGCTGGAGAATCGTAAAAACGATGGGAATGAAAATCACGAGGCTGAAACCTGTGCATGGTTTCTGTGCAGAGACTGCAGGAGCTACAACGCTTTTCTTAGCAACCACTCTCGGTATTCCTATTTCAACTACTCATACGATAGCTGGTTCAATCATAGGAGTCGGCTCGACTACAAATTTTTCGAGCATTAAATGGATTGTGGCGGCGAGGATTGTGGTATCATGGATTGTTACGATTCCGCTATCTGCATTGATGAGTGCAATTGTGTTTTGGTTGATAAAGCTCATTCACCCGCACTTTTAAACCAATTACGAATTACGAATTACGAATTACGAATTACGAATTACGAATTACGAATGAAGCACGTCATTCTGTGCTTATCGAAGAATCTATAATCGAATTCAACGACATCAACACTAATTTTATTTCACGCAAAGACACGAATTAATCGCAAAGGGCGCAAAGAATTTCTCTTAAATTTTGGTGATATGGAGCCAAAACGTGCATTTTGTGCATTCGGAGCAGGTTTTTCCAAGTTTTGAGTTATAAGTTTTAAGTGTTGAGTGGTGGATATATAATTGAAATTTTGAATCGGGATTTCTATTTCACTATAATAAATCCCTCTCAGAAGACGAGGGACTTTTTTTTGGTTATAGAGGGACAAAATTGGGCAGATTTGGGCATTTTGAGCAGGTTTGACACGATTTGCATCTGCCCAAAAATCACAGTTAAACCATTAGTAATAAGGAATTAAACTCACAAAAAAACCTTTGAAAATTTGGCATTTAAATTTTTTTGGGGCACACCATCTAAATCAATTATTAATAACAAATTACGACACAGAATTGTGGATATGTTTTATTGAAAATCCCCCTGAATCCCCCTTTAGTAAAGTGGGAAAATCGAGTTCCGGCAATGTCAAAGAACATGCGGTGCAAAAATAAGGATGGAGGAATGATATAAAAAGAAAACGGTTTTAAAAGGATTTTAAAATAGTTTTTATTTTAAGTTTTAAGTTTTAAGTTTTAAGTGTTGAGTGTTGAGTTGTGGTCAACGCTAATTTTAACACAAAGGGCACGAAGGGAAGACACAAAGGACACAAAGGACGCAAATTGTCGGAACTGTGATTTGTGTGATTGGGATGATTTTGGTTAATCCCACTTTTTAAAGTGGGGGTTGGGGGTGAGGCTGTGGAGCTCGTCTCTTGTCTCCCCCCATGCTGAAGCATGGGGTTATTCTAATTCCCTCACCCTGAATCCCTCTCCCAGTGGGAGAAGGGGAATTAGTTGGTGTATGCAGGGACGCGGAGGGGCGGAGAGGAAAAAAGTCTGAATTAGGATTTTTAGGATTTGTGGATTAAAGGATTTGTTAGTTGGAGGCAGTGGGCATCGTCTCTTGTCTCCCCCCATGCTGAAGCATGGGGTTATTCTCACACAGAGGGGCGGAGAGGCAAAGAAAAAGTCTGTGCCGCGGATTAAACGGAGTGTGTGAGTGTTATTAAACTTATTTTATTGAATTATTCTATTGGTGTACCATTTTCATTTGAAGCATTACACTTTAAATATAAATTTCATATTTTCAAAGAAATTATTTCTGGTTGATATATATCTTAATTTTTTTATTTTATATTCACGTGCAGCTTCCCAAATATAATGCAGAAATAAAAAGGGTAATACGTATAACAAAATGGGCGTAAAAAAACTAACGGAAATATTAATGTAATCATTGATTGTTAGAAATTTAAAAAAATTGAATTTTAATTCATCTGAATAGCCATATAGATATAAAATTGTACCAGTTACACTGATGATACCTATAAAGATTAACGATTCGGATACTTTAAAATATTTCTGATCTTCCAATTATTTAACCTTATTAATTCTTTAAAATTTAAATCAAATCAAATTTTATTTATCATCGAATAAGCCCTCCTCTTCTTTCTCATTATCTAATCTCTTAGTACTGCTTTTAAATGTCAGCATCTCTCCTAATCCAGGGAGGCGGACGGTTTTGCCCGGTTGCTGTTTGTTCAGTTCCTTGAGTACATCGAGGCAGTCGCCGAAATAGAGTGTGTTCATTCTTTTTTTGGAATTGTTTAGAAATATAAATGATTAATATAAGAGATGGGGAATTAAAAGTCAAATAAAAAATTAACAATTAACAATTAAGAATTAGGATGTTAGACTGTTAGGCTGTTAGGCAGGAGGAATTAATAATTAATAATATTAAAACAATCACGTCTAACTAAAACTTAATGAAGCCTGAAAATTAATTTTATATATGTTAATTTTGAATTAATTAGGGCTGTGAAATTTTGATGAAATTTTTAGGTGAAATAAATGGCTGAAAAAGTACTTAATAAAAAAACTAACGGGAAGGCACGTGCAATCGTTGGCGATGGCGAACCGATAGGTAAAATCCTCAATCAATACCTCGAACCAAGACACGCAAAAGTAACTTATATGGGAAAGGAAAAAGATATTATTCTGAACTGCCCTTTCGACGGAAGAAACTTTACAAAAGAAACGGTATTAAAATGGTATGGAGAAATCCACCTCGGCAGGCGTTTGGATGACAAAGCGGCATTATATGTGAAAATGGCAAAGGGATGGTCTTACCATGCACCGTTTGCCGGTCATGACGGAATCCAGCTTGCAACAGGTAAAATATTCAGACAGGGGAAAGATTTTTTATTTCCCTATTACAGAGATTTGCTGACTTGCCTGTCTGCAGGTATGACTGTCGAAGAAATATTATTAAATGGGTTGAGTAAAGAAGCTGATGTAGCAGGCGGCGGCAGGCATATGAGCAATCATTTTGCAAAGCCATCAATCGGGATACAAAACGTGTCATCATGTACCGGGAATCACGCACAACATGCGGCAGGTGTCGCAAGAGCAATAAAGAAATATAATGATGATGCAATTGCCATTTATTCCAGCGGCGAATCGGCTTGTTCCGAAGGGTATTTTTGGGAAGCTGTTAATAGTGCCTGCCTCGAAAAACTTCCAGTGATTTTTGTCATACAGAATAATAAATACGGAATTTCGGTTCCGGTGTGGGAGCAGACTGCGAATGCACAAATTTCGGATAATTATTCCGGCATGAAAAACCTGATGATATACGAATGCAACGGCAGATGTCCTTTCAATTCGTTCAACACTTTGGTCGAAGCCAGGGAATATGTACTGAGCGGCAAGGGACCTGCAATGGTTCATGCCGACTGTGACAGGATGGGGCCTCATTCCAATTCCGACCCTCATTTACTGTATAGGACTAATGAGGAGCTTGAGGAAGCCGCAAAAAGAGACCCAATGCTTCAAATGAGATATACAATTCTCGATTACAAAATTGTAACAGAAGAAGAACTAAAAACTATCGAAGAAGAAAATGACAGAATAATAAGAGAGGAAGCTGACAGGGTAGAAGCTATGCCTAATGCTGACGGTTCGTCATGGGAACAATTTATTTTTCCCGAACCATACATCAAAATTGAAGACAATACGGAACCTGAGAGTGATGCAAATGCTCCTGTGATTACATTAAGGGAAGGTATCAACCTTGCCTTGAAAGAAGAATTCAGGCTTAATCCAAATACCTTTTTATGGGGACAGGATGTTGCTTCGAAGAATAAACAAGGAGTGTTCAATGTATGCAAGGGTATGTTGGATGAGTTTGGGAATGAGAGAATTTTTAATTCACCAATTGCCGAAAATAATATCGTCGGCTCTGCTAATGGATTCTGCCGTTACAGAGATGATATTCGTGTAGTGATTGAAGGTGCCGAATTTGCAGACTACTTCTGGCCCGCTATGGACCAGTATATAGAATGTTCTCATGAGTACTGGCGTACTAAAGGGCAGTACACGCCAAATCTTGTGATTAGGCTTGCAAGCGGCGGTTTTATCCAGGGAGGATTGTACCACTCGCAGAATCTTGAAGGAACATTCACAACAATACCGGGTATAAGAGTCGTCAATCCTGCATTCGCAGATGATGCCGTAGGATTGATGAGAAATGCAATCAGGTCAAAAGGTGTAACAGCCTTTCTTGAACCAAAATTTATCTACAATTATAAACCCGCTGCCACACTAACACCACGAAGCGATTTCATAGTTCCGTTTGGTAAGGCTAAACTAAGAAGAACAGGGACTGATGTGTCAATCATCAGCTATGGCACTGGTGTTCATCTTAGTCTGAATGCTGCGAAGGAACTTGAGAAAGATGGAATATCAGTCGAGATTCTCGATTTGCGTTCGTTAATACCATGGGATAAAAAAGCAGTAATAGAAGCTGTGAAGAAAACGAACCGTGTCGTGATAGTGCATGAAGACAAGGTTACAGGCGGCTTTGGAGGCGAGATTTCAGCATATATTAATTCCGAAGCCTTTAATTATCTCGATGCACCTGTCCTGAGAGTAGGCTCAATGGACTGTCCCGTGGGTTTTGCAAAGGAATATGAGAATGCAATTTTACCGAATGTAGAAAGTGTCAAGGAAAGTGTAAGAAAAGTTTACAGGTATTGAAAAAAATTGACACAATCAAAGTGTGTAAAAAACCTGACACTGTGAGGAAAGAAGCACAAAGAAAAATTAATTATTTTTAATAAAACGATAATATTTATCATTTTTTCACTTTTTTTTTAAATGAATTTTGGAAATATATCAGTCCAATACTAATTTTGTGAATTAAAATAAAAGGTAAAGTGCGCCCGTAGCTCAACTGGACAGAGTGTTGGATTCCGGTTCCAAAGGCTGGGGGTTCGAATCCCTTCGGGCGTGCTTCAGGCAAGTATATAACAAGGGTTTAATAAATAGATTTTTATGTCAGAAAAAAAAGGTATTAAAGAAAACGCTGATAAGCTTTCAAAGAAGAAAAGTACAAAAACACAGATAGACCAGGAAGACAATAAGGTTGTTAGATTTCAGAGATTTGTAGAGAACAACCGCAAGCTCGTGATGTCGGTTTCATTTGGTATAGTCGCTGTAACGGTATTGTTTTTTATCATCAGGTCATGGGCTGATAAGAAGAGTGAAGAAAACGTGAAAATGGCTTCTGTGGCTTTAAACAGGATACTTGATTATTATAATAAATCAGACTACATGAAATCACTTTATGGTGATTCAACGAAGATGGTAAGAGGTCAAAAGGTAATAGGATTGATAGAAATAATTGAAGAATACGACGGAACAGAACAGGCAGATATAGCAAAGCTTTATGCAGGAAATTGTTATTTGGGAATGCAGAAATCACGTGAAGCAATAAATTATTTTGATAAAGCTGTTGGCTCTGACTCAAAGATGGTACAGATGGGAGCTAATGCAGGTATGGGTGCCGCAAACGAAATGACAGGTAATTATAAAGACGCTATTGATAATTACAACAAAGCCGCCGAGCTTGCAGAAAACGAGGATATAAAGTTCAGATATATATATTTTAGCGGATTATGTTCCGAAAAAGTCGGCGACAAGAAAACAGCCGAAGGAAAATTCAGGCAAATAGTATTAGAATCAACATATTCCGAGTTTTCCAATTATGCAAAGATAGGATTGACCCGACTTGGCACGATAATTGAATAACGAACTGTGTTTATATAGATTATGAAATTAAAGAAGATAATGAAAATAAATTTTTTGTACATAATAGTAATATTTTATGGGAGGTAACATGCATCGTTTGTTTCGTTTAAGCTTACTGGTAGTTTTACTGGGCATTTTTTGCTCGGTAGGATTAACAGCACAAAACCGGGTGCAATTATCAGGTCGATTAGTATCTGGTGAGGTTAGGGTTTTGGTCAAAGATTCCATATATACCCTTAATTACGAATACGATATTTTCGGCACGTTGATAATTGAACCGGGGACAACTATCGAGTTCAATCCTGAAGGCAGGATGATTGTTCAGCCTGGAGGAAGACTCATAGCCGATGGTTTTGCAAGGGCAACTTATAATCCTAATCCATTTTCACATAATGGAACTACGATTTTGCCTTATGAAAACGTCGGTACTACCCGAAACCCTTATAGTTACATTGGGTATTCGGACCTCAGATATTTTCTTTATGGAACATATAATCACAATTTGAACGGAGTTGTGCCAACGGATGTTGACGCAACAATTGACGTTTCAACTCCCCGTGATTTAACAATCAATATTAACAAATACCGTCACATATTCGACGTAGTACTCGATACTGCACAACGTAGGATAATTGACCTGGTAGGTGATGGGGTTAATTATCCCGAACCGACACCACCACAGTACAGGATTCCATTTGAAGATGCAATCATGTTTATTGCATCGAAGCTTGGTTCGGCTCCTGCTGATGATTATAACTTACAGAGATACCCATGGAGAAGAATCGGTGATTTACCGGTTAATGTTGTTTCTCAACTTATAGTGTTCAAAGGACAGCCTTTCACTAATTTCTCCAAGGAATGGGGACATATAGTAGTGTTACCTGGTGCAAGAGCGGCATTTTTCAGAAACTGTGAATTCAACGGTTTGAGGAAAGATACTACCGTTGACAGATTGCCTTACTATGTGGCATCTCAGTTTACACCACCTTTAACTCAGACAGAGGTTAATTTCCTGAATCGAAACATGATTGACCGTTCAAACGGAGCAGGTGGTGCTTTGTCAACATTCTCATCCAGAACATGGTTGATTAATTGCAGATTTACATGTAATATGGCACGTCACAGAGGCGGTGCTTTGCAGATTATGCAATCACCGGAAGGTTTTCCAAGGCCTTCAGCAACTCCAGATTATTACAGGTTAGATAAAAATCCTAATATAACTGATAAAGGCGGAGAACTTTCACAAATAAATACAAATAACGTACAACCGGGATGGAGCAAGATATTAGCTATTGACTATATTGATGAAGACCCGGTAAACTATCCTGAACCGTTAACAAACTATGACCGTCAATATTATGATGATGCCCGTATAGCTTCTTATCTCGGCAGGATTAGAAATTTGAAATTTGATGATAATTTTGTGCAATTAGCTAATTATAAAGAAGTGATAATCGGAACACCTCCGGTTAGAGTAACCAGAGATGACACAACCGAATTTGCAAATGCAAATCAATATTACGGTAACTTAGCATTTGGCGGTGCAGTTTATGTCAGCGGCGAATCAAGCACATTTATCATAAGCCCGCTTGAAGGAACTGCAACCGGATACAGGACTCATCCCTTTGAGATTGGCTTTGGAGTCAATAATTCAATCAATATTCACGGGCCCGGTCCAGGATATGCACCAACTTTACAAACATTTCCCTTGCACGATACTTTATTATTCCTTCACAACTGGACTAACAATTACCAGGGGAATGTATCATCATTAGGTGCAAGAGGCGGTGCCATGTATGTCGGCGATAATACTTCGATGATAGTTGCCGGTGAATTTCTAAATAACTATGCATATACAAAATACCTGCAGTCAGATTCGGCAGGCTCGAACACGGGTTATTATGCACGGGGCGGTGCAATATACCAGAGCGATTCAAGGAATCGTCTGCAGGTACGCGGCGGTCCAAACAGGGCTGGCGGTACAAATGTTGATAACCCTACAATATTTTATAATAACTGGGCTGGTACAGGCGGTGCTATATTTGTTGAAAGTATAACAGATATTACCGACCCACTCTTTTTCGACAGTGACCAGTGGGAGGAACCTAAGTTTTACTTACAATCACCGATAATCGGCGGTTCCGACCATTACATTTATACGAGAGATTATGGATTTAATATTACTTTCCGTCAGAACAGGGCAAGGTCATACGGCGGTGCTATATTTACAAACAGGAACATGTCTGTAAACGGCGCCGGCGGTGTTACCAATAATACATTAATAGGTTACGGCGGAAGGTATCCTGTTGCATTTGACAGTAACCATGCAGGTTATGCAGGCGGTGCTGTTCATATACGCATACCTTTCAGAGCTTCCTCTCCCGATATGGAAAGAACAGTTCAGATGATTCGTGCTAATTTCACTTACAATAAAGTAGGTGAAAATGTTGCCGAAGCTTTGAAACCACAGGTCAGAGGCGGTGGTGCTTTGTATGTAATGAATGCAGACCTTAATTTAATGAAGAGCAATGAATTCAGAGGAAACGTAGTTTATAACGGTAACGGCGGTGCCATCCATATGGTAAGGCCTAACCTTTATAATAAGAGATTCTTCTTAACAGATTTGGATAATGAAGAAAGAACAGCCTCATCGGCAATGCCTTTCTACTATTGGCCAAATACATCATACACATCCGAAAACGGAGTTTTGGCTTATATGTCAAGTGCTTATCCGCCGGATGCAAGAATGTTAAATAGGTTCCTCGATAACCAGCTTATCGTTGATGACCAAATACTTGCAGCACAAAGCGGAAGCGGAACGACTCAAATCGGATTAGGAACACCATCAACTACAGCCAACTTGTTTGGTGTTGCTTTCCTCAGTGAAGATGAGGGATATACAGTTGGTGCCGGTGGAACAATTATCAGATTGACCGAAGGCGGCGACCAGTGGGAATACATACCATCAGGAACAGCAAACCAGCTTAATGACATTGACTTCCTTACAAACAATGTCGGTGTTATTGTCGGTGATAACGGAACAGTTTTGAGAACATTAAATGGCGGATTGAACTGGGCTCCGGTAGCAATTAATTTATTACCCGGCTGGTCAATAGCAGGGATTAACTTCTACTCGGTTAAATTCTCGGGCTCAAGCTCGAACACAGGGTATCTTGTCGGTGATGACGGCTTTATAGCAAAAATCACGGTTACATTAAACACTGTAACTGTTGACCAGGTAGAATCCGGCACGATTCATAACCTATATGAAGTTTACTTCAACAGAATACATCAAGGTTATGCAGTCGGACACAGGGGCTTGATACTTAAACTTAATGAAGATGATAAATGGGACGGCCAGATATCAAATATATATACTGACTTATACTCAGTTTACTTTACAAATGATTATACAGGCTATGCAGTCGGCGAAAATGGCGTTCTTCTGAAAACCACAAATGCCGGTTATAGCTGGGACAGAATTGAAACAGGAACAACAATACAGTTGAATAGGGTATGGTTTACAGGCTTGCATGACGGTTATATAACCGGTAATGACGGCTTGATGCTGAAATCAACAAACGACGGAGCAACATGGTTTGCTCTCGACCCGAAAACAACTGAAAACCTTAATGATATATTCTTTAAAACACCTTCAGTCGGTTATACAGTCGGTGACATGGGCTTCATAGCCAGAACATCGGATGCAGGTGCAAATTGGGAAAAGAAGCTATCGAAGGATTTGCAGTATATAGACGTTAGAAGATGGGCACAGGAATCAGGATTACCTGAGAATGGTGTCGGTCTTGGAGGCGCAATATATATTCTTGACAGTGCCACAGCAAGCAGGTTCGGAAGACTTGACTCAACATGGTTCAACAGAGTTAGAATATTAAATAACTTTGCTTATTCGGGTTCTGCAATATATTCAGACAACTTCGATATGAAGTTAGTATTTAACAGGTCTTTGATTACAAGCAACATGGTTGATGACCGCAATGATATCGGCATCTTCCAGAATGCAATAACCGGACCGGTAATCAGAGATTTGGCTACCCAGACAACGATAATCGGTAACTGGGCATCACACGATTTGGCAAGTACATGTATTTACGGTGAAATTCAGGGTCCATCACCTGCATTCACATTCTCGGAAGCATCAAACTCGATTTACAATAATAAATCAAGATTTTTAATCAGGCTTCCCGATGCACCGAATACAAAGGGTGTTCTTGCAGGAACTACCGGACTTGGCTTCGGCGGTACCGATACACTTTCGGGCAACTACTGGGGTAAGACAGAAGCAAACGTAACTCTTATAGTTTACGATTCATGCACGAACTGTCCCGGCAAGAAATACAGAGGCGGACAGCAGGAAACATTCTATCTTGACACAACTGACCTCGTAGGTGGATACAATTACCACAATACAACAACATTGGAATACCGATTATGGGAAACAAAAAGTGAAAACTCGGCTTTGAGAAACTCATTCCTCAAGAATGGTGTTCATAGTTATTTATTCGAGGGCCCTTTTGAATCCACATTGAGATGGGATTATCAGCCAATACCACTTATGAATAAGATTGATGTTGATGAAAATACACCGGCTGACTCGAGTATTCCTGACATTCTGCTTGCAAGCGGAAGGATTTACGACGCATACGATAAAGGTGTTGAAATAAAAACCGCAGATTATGCACGCAGGAGAATGAGCCCGATTGAAGACTTCGCAGTTGGAATTCCACCGGAGTTGGTAAGGTATGTTGACAATACTTCACCTTATTACGGCAAGTATGTCAGGTGTCTTGTAAGAGACCCGTTCATTGCCGAAAGTTTAGCCAATGTAACAGACCCGGCTTATCCGATAATCAATTCATTGCAGACAGAGTTTCATCCTTTCGTAGGACCTGCACATGATACATTATTCTATCATCCGATCGGATACCCGCTATTCTTAGAAACAGAAGCAAATTACACAGGTGACGTTAACAGGACAAACCATGACCTTAGATTCCTTAATGAATCGGTCTTCTTTGTAATTAATGAAACAACTAATGATTATATAAGAGTTAACCTGAGACAAGTATCGGAAGATGCTTCACATAGGGAAGTATTCAGAGGCAGGGTAGAATTAATTCCTGACTCTTCCAACAGGATACCGAATACAACAATCAGGCGTTCAAACGAAGGTTTGCTCAATTTCGGCTCAAACATAGGCGACCCGCATATGTTGAGAGCAGTCGAGCATAATGCTTATAATGAGGATAAGGGAACATTGCAGGGCAGGAAATATTTCAACAGGTTTGACCAGCTTGGCAATGAACCTTTGCTTTATAAGAACAGGCCGACAATGCCGATTTCAAATAATAAATTCAACGTTAACTATGAAACTTATTTCGCAGGCGAGCGTTACAGGGCTTTACCTGTTAATGTTGGCGATTCAGTAAGCGTTGTTTCCAGAACGATACTCTGGAGAGACGGTGTTGACACAGCATTACAAAAAGGTTTCGGCTTCAGGGTAACAAATTCAACGATGCCTGCCGAATTTACAGGAGATATTTATCATCTTAAAGTTGATACAATTGTGAAATATGTGCCTTCGCAGTTCCCATGGAGAAATGCTCATGGCGTATATGACACATTAAGAATAACTAACTTCCTGCACAAAGTATTTATTACCGAGGACAGGGAATATCCGAAAGACGTCGGAACTTACAGCCAGCCTAATCCACAAATGGGTATCGGACGCGATGCCGTTGGACGCGACCATATCCTTAATATAACAGCTAAGGACTGGAATAATTTATACGACCCAAGAGCATTCGAGATTCCTGATGATTATGCATATTTGAGATATGAGGCATATCCGTCATATCCTAATTCAGGACTACAGAACTGGTTGAAGTATGAATATATTCCGGCAGGAGCTACCTACGTAACAAATCCGATGGATGAGGCTAACGGCTATCTCTTACTAAGAGGCCGTCCTACTAATCCTTATATTGTACCTGGCGGTGAAGAAGTTTATGTAACCGTACATAACTATCCGCCTCATTACAGGACAACGGATTCGTTGAAAGAATATCCTGACAATTTTGACCAGGATTATATTGATAAATTCATCTATCTGTTTACTCCGTATCTGCATGCACCTGTTTACGATGTGAGCAGCAATTTAAGCAAAGCAAGATATCTGCAGCAGGATACGATTGATTACGGCAGAAACTTTGTCGGTGAGTATAGGTTTAAGATATTTGTGGTTGACAGCAACCCAAGATTCCTAATGCCTGATGACCCCGAGCAAGGTTATCCAATACCGAATTCGGCTTATCCGGAGGATATAACTGTAACACTTGACTCAAAAGGTACACAGAATACTGAGTTGATTGGTACATATAATGCTTCGGTTTATCCCTGCCGTACCAAAGTTGACGGAAGATTGAAAGCTAATTTGACTAATAGACTAAGATTTGCAGTTAATTTTAATACAAATGACGAGTTAGAAGACCAATGGGCAGACGAAAGGAATTGGGACTTCCGCTATGGACGTACAGCTTATGGATTCCTAAACATAGCTTACAGGCCAAATGCTAATCCAGGCGATGATGAAGCGGATTCACTGATTGTTCTCGATACCCTGGTTACTAACCCGAATATATACAATGCAAACACTATTATCAGGCAGGCAAGGCCTATTTGGATGGATGATAAGTTCCTTTGCAGGTACGATCCAACTACAGACGGTAACAGTGTTTTTGCAGATACTGAAGTAGATTCATTCGGCGGCGATTTCACTACAAGAGGTGAATTGAATATCAGGGTTGACTATGATATGGCACTTGCAATGTTAACACCTCCGAACCGTATAAATGAAGAATTGGCACTCGATACAGTTCTAACAGTGGTTGTAAACGACGGACACGGCGGAATCGGCAAGATTGATTTGCCGTTGCTGGTAAACGTCGAACCTATTATTACAACCGCTACGGTATTACCGGCAGCTAAGGAGGATATTGAATACAATCCTCAACTTATGGATAAGTCGAAGATGATTCAGGTGAAAGACCCGAACTTCGGACAGACTCATTACTTTGAGATTCTTTATTCTGGCAGCTATCCCGGTGTTGATACACTATGGCGTGACCCATGCTTCCCGGATGCCGACCCGACCAACTTCTGGTACATAGGCGACAAGAAAACAGCACCCGAATGGCTGAAGATAAACAGGCAAAGCGGCATACTTTACGGAATTCCCGGAGTTAAAGATGCTCCGAGAGATGAGACAGTAACGATACTTTGCTGGGATGAAGACGACCTTGTTACAATGCAGACATTCTCAATCTTTGTTGATTCGACGAGGCATCGTCCGAGAATCGAAGCAGCACCGATTGTAAGGTGCGTTGAAGAAGGCCAGCCATATCTTGATTCTATTAAGGTTAGCGACATTGACTTGTTGAGGGGAAGACAGCAGGGTGACCCAACAGAAACTCTGACGTTCGAGCTAATAGACCCGAAACCATCTAACACTGTGTTAGACCCGACAACAATATCAGGTATTCAGGATAATCCCGAGCAGGTCGTTTATATCAGGTCAACCGATTTCGGTGCATTTAGAGACCCGGATGGCAAAGTAACCATCAGAATTAAGGTTACTGACGAAGCAGGATTAACCGATGAATTAATATTTAGAGTGAAATTCTCTGACGAGACAAACTTTGTATGTCCGATTAGAATTGAAAATAACTTGCGTGCTTACCAGGTACTTGAGTTTGGTACTGGACAGGGAGCAACCACAGGAGATGGATTGGATAATGAAGAAAGAGGAACTCTTGACGCAAACTTCTGCGAATTCGAAATTCCGCCAAAACCATATGAAGACGCGTTTGATGCAAGATGGGATATTCCGACTGTGAATGGTATTCTCAGGAATATATTCCCAGAGCCTGTTGCTGACCCACCGGGACAGCTTAGGATTTACAAGTGCATATTCAACTCCGGCGGCGTTGCAGGAGACGCATCCAACCATTACCCGATAAAGGTATCGTGGAATAAGAACGATGTACCGAGCAAGACTGACCTCGCAAAGAATCCGACAGGAGCAACCTGGTATATTAAGGATTTACAGTCAGACGGCAATGTGTTTGGATACAATATGAATACTGGTGTTGGAGCATCATCTCCCGATATCATAAGAACAGAATCTGATGGTGTTATTACTCTGACAATAAACAGAAGTAGTGTAAAGGAATTTATTATCGTCCATGACTGGACATCCGGTGTTGGAGACGAGTACTTTACACTCACAACGGGGATTAATTCGGTATCACCTAACCCGATGGCAAGAACAACCGAAATAAAATTCGGAATTGCAAGGAAATCAAACATCAGGCTTGAAGTTATTGATGAACTTGGAAAACTGGTTTCTGTCGTCGCAGAAGGCGAATACAGTCCCGGAAGCTATCAGCTCAATTGGGATGCCCGCGACATAAGCGGACATGAGCTTTCAAGCGGAACATACACAGCCCGTTTGGTTGCAGGCACAGTTACATCAACTGAGAAGATAGTCATTTTAAAATAATTTTAATTAGGCAGGCTTCGGCAACGGAGCCTGCCGATATTGAAAGAAGTAATATGAAAATAAATTTTTGTAATAAATAAGCGGAGATGAAGATGAAAAGATTTTTCTTAATTGCTGTAGGAATAGTACTGCTGATGATAGCAGTTACCGAGCAGCCGTTAAAAGCACAAATCTACGGGGAGTACGATACCGTTAAGGTAGTGCAGCCAAGTGATCCGATAGGATACATTCAGCTGACAAGTCCTTCCGTGATTTCAGCTATAGACTTTAAGAAACCGTCAGCACCTAATCTACCACCAACCATAGTTGATAGGGATAACGGGTATTACAAGGCTCAGTTAGGATTCAGCTTTGAGTATAATGGCGAAGTCTATAGTGAAGTGTGGGTCTGCGTTAACGGTTTCGTAACCTTTTCGCAGCCGGTGTATGTGGAATCGACAGACCCTGAAGGTTTGTTTAAATTCGGTTCTTCATACCAGATAAATGTTATAGCTCCTTACTGGGGCAACCACTTCCTGGTAACAGCCCAGGATACTGTTGCTCAGGGAGTTAACAGGCATTTACCAGGTCAGATTTCCTATAAGACCGAAGGTGTAGAACCTAACAGAGTATTTACAGTGCAGTGGAAAAATTTGTATATAAACTTACAGACACCATTGCTTCCCGGGCAGTTGCCGCCTTTGAAAAACGGCATAGGCAATTTCCAGGTAAAATTATATGAATGCCCCGACCCATACTCAAGACAAGGAGACATTGAGTTTTGTTATGGCCAGGTTGAAGGGAATCCTTACACTACAGAAGACCAGGTTATAACCAGGGATGCAACAGTCGGAATTAAGGGCGAAACAAACGTAAGAGGCAGTTTTGCCGATTTTATGAATGCATTATATTTCGACCAGGCATGGACAACTACGGATGATAGAAATTATAGTCCTGATTCTACCAGAATCGGTTTGAAAAAAACAAATGCATGGCAACCCTCCGGCGGTTCAGACACAAGAATTCATTATTATGCATTGGCAAGATTCCAGGCTGAAAGGTACTGGGGCGACGGCGATGCCGATATGTCCAAACTGCTAGGCAGGAAACACGGAGCTTTTGGCGAAACGCAGAACCGTTACGTTACATTTAATGATGCAAGAGTTATTGTGCGTTCGGTTGTTACAATGAAACAGCTTGACAGCGTCAGAAGAAGAAGTGCTTACCATGGCGATGTTAATCATGACGGCAGGTATTTTTACAGGGATACCGGTATTATAAAGAGCAAGGTTAATCCTTTACTCGACTCACTTGACCCCAATACGGGCGACCCGGTACAGGGTACAAAGAAAACAGCCCTTGATTGGAAGAACGTATATTACGGTGATAGTTTATCTTATGTAACAGTTAAAGACCCAATGGGTATAGACACAGTTGTTCCTACAAAGATTAATACTTTGAAGATGGTGTTCTTCATGGCAAATGAACAAGATGCTGCATGGATTCTCGAGTATATGAAAGGCAGTGTTGAATCTCTACCCTGGCTACTCGATACAACAGTAAGGCATGGTAAAATCGGAATTAATGAAGATCCGGCTACCAATATTATTGCGGGAATGGCTGAAAGGCTTGAGCCTAACAAATATATTTTCCCTGTCTATTTAAATGGCGTGATTGATGGCCCATTGTCGTTCAGATTTGATGTAAACGGCAAAGTAACGGGTGTTACGGTAGATAATCAGGATGGAAATATATTGACGGCAGATTACGAGAATAACATAGCAGCACTTGCAGGTTCTGGTTCGTTTCAATCTGATGTACCGATTGCAATAGTAACCGTAACGACAGATAAACCTGAACTGTTGTTATCGAATATCAGGTTCAGAGGTATTGAAACCGGAAGGCAGACAATCTACCTGACGGATATTGAAGAAACTGATAATAACGGTGAATTATTGCTGCAAAACCAGCCCAATCCATTCACAAGCAGGACTGTTATATCATTGAATATTGCAGACGAAGGAATGTACAGGATTGCTGTATATGATGCACTCGGCAATAAAGTGAGAACACTTTTCAATGGTTCATTGAATGCAGGTCCATACGCTCTCGAATGGGACGGCACGGATGACGGCGGTAACGCACTAAGTAACGGAGCATACATTTACAGGCTTACGGGGCAGAATGTATCGGCTTCGAGAAAATTAATGCTTAATAAATAAATAGTGTGAATGCTATTGAAAAATCGGTTAGATATTTCTGGTTGCTGCTGCTGATATACATCGGCAGCAGCCAGATTTTAAAAGCCCAGGACACGGCTCATGTTCTTTTGATAAATCATAATCAGGTTGATGTTTGTGGGAGTGTAAGTGATAGAGACTACATAATATCAATCAATATTGGCGAAGTAAAGCCAACAGACAGCTTGTTCGGATTTGATTTTTATATCAGGTATAATCCTGCAAAGTTTAATGCGAGAGCGGGCTTGACAATAAATACTCTATCGCAGTTCTTTGACAATGATAATGATGTCCATATATTCAGGAGCAGCAGCGATTCAGGGCTTATTGAGGGTCATTACGGGACTTTTTCGAGTTACCCTGCTTACGGCAACAAGCCATTGATTGCATTTACCGGGAGATTTTTAGGTAGTTGTCCTGATACAGGATATTTTAGGCTTGATACATTGACTTTTACATCAGAATTTAAAAAAATAGTGGATGTTTCAGGTAAATTTGTCCTGGTAAAAGCTGAAGTACTGGATAAGCCGAACAGAAGCATTGCAGTAAGTTTTGAGACAATAGACTTTAAAAACGATACTGTAATATTTAATAAGGTTGATTCGGTTGGCACCGTTAAAGCCGGGATAATTGTAAGGAATAATTTAAATCTTGAAAACATTGTTTTTGAACTTATTACAGACAACAGTGATTATTTTAAGATTGAAGAAATAAAAAGTATATCGGATAATATACAGATTGACAGTTTAAGCAAAGTTGCGAACGGATATTTGATTTATACATCGGTAACAGGCGAAATTGGAATAGAAGAAATTTTTGAAATTAAAATAAAAGAGATAAAACGAAAAGGTGAAGTGAAAGAATTAAAACTTACACCAATAAAAGTAAACGATTGTGCATGTATAAAAAATTTAATAGAAGATAAGACAAATTTAAAAGGAAATTTAGAAGATACGACAGGAACAGGAATTACTGAATTTGAAAATAAAACTATATATGGTTATTACAACGAAATAAAAGATAAATTCATAATTGAAAGCGATAAGGAAATAGAAGAGATTTTAATATATAATATTTTGGGAAATTTGATAAAGAAAATAAACATTAGTGTTATAGATAGAAATGCCGAGATAGCGGCAGAAGGGTTAACCCGGGGAGTGTACCTGGTAACCGTCAGAAACATAAAGGATGAAATAAAAAATATTGTTATGATAAAAAATTAATTTTTAAGTATTCATTTATATTAGGGGGTACTCATGAAGAAGTATTTATTACAATTACGAGGCTACCGTATTTTTCTGAGCATGCTATTGCTAATAGGGATTCTGATAGTAGATGCAGGAAATGTATGGAGCCAGCAACCGACAAAACCAAGACCGCCAGTTCTGAGTTTAACCGCATCGAGGAACGATTACAGTAGAGATTGGTATCCGGATGGCAGGATTTGGCTACCGGTTGGTGAGACAAGCTTACCGAGAGAATTTCTAATGCCGGTCTTCATCGAGAACCAGTGGCACCATTATACTGGACCCGGTTCCAAGGCTTTGTACGTACCAGAACCCATTTACAGCTTCGACTTCAAAATTTTGTACGATAGCTTGGCTATAACACCAATGGGTATTGTCAAACATCACCCGTTTCCCGATACAACCGATAACAGGGTAGTCAGGGAAGATAATGCCGGTGATGAGTATTTTTATGAGCCATATGCAAGCAAGTTTATGATAACATGGGATGTGTTTAAGGCTCCATACTATCAGATGAATCTTGACCCCAATGTCCCCAGCCAGGTAAGAGGCAGAGGACATGGTATCAGGATTGCCGGAATATCATCGACACCATTGGCAGTAACCGATACAATTAATGAGCAGTTTGTTGTTCTGTTTTATGTAAGATTCAGAATTAATCAGTTCGTTAATGCTTTCCTGAAGGAAGTCGGCTATACACCGATTTATATATCGAGCAGATATCCGGATAAAGAAGGAAATATGCATGTAGACTCAATCAATTTTAATCATTGGCCAATCAACATCGATGCTCCGTTTAAGGAGTATAGAAATTATTCCGAGTATCCTTATGTAGCAACTGACTATCCCGACCCGGGTGATGCCAATGTGCTTGGCGGTATGGAAAACAGCATATTATCAAACTGGGTAACAGAAGGTATTTTGCCCGGAATGATTTATTTAAGAATGTTTGATAACTTACCCAGGTTTGGATACAGGCTCGAAAGAGGCGTAGGTTCATCTCCTGCAATACTCCCGATTTTCAATGAATATTGGGTTATGCAGGACCCGATAACCGTTGACTCAGGCAAGGTTGTAAGGGATGCCAACGGTAATAATATTGTTGTTGGTTCGCGTCAGTTTGAGCTATTGAATACCGTCGAGATGACAAGGATGAACAATGTTTACCTTGAATCCGACCAGCCGTGGCTATTAATCAGAATACATTCCCAGAGGGGTAAATATACACCCGACAGAGACAGCACAAAAGCTTATGTCAAATGGTTGGATGAGATTATGGGATGTTCAAGCCCGTCTGATTGCTGGCTTGACCAGATGCTGATTGCAACAACAATGGACCCGGATGTGTTTGTCGAATTGAAATGCGATCCTGCCAGAATTGAAGATTCACCATATGGGGATTACGGAGGTGAGAAAGCCGGTGTCTATGAAGGACATATTACGATATCCTCTTCGGATGCAGAAATAAGCCCGGTAAGGTTGAAAATTACATTTATTAACTTCAGGGACGCATTTGAACCGCCACTCTACGAGGAAAACGGATTATATACGGATCCTCATGCCGGTATCACACTTGATATCAAACAACATAATCAAAGTGACCCAAGAAGGACAAGGATTGTGTTCGGGACGGGCCATCGCGCATCAAACGCAGTTGACTCGGTGTTCGGTGAAAAAGAAGCTACACACACTCTTGGTAATTACAGCAGTGGTTCCGGGTTGTTCGAGGCACGCTGGTTTTTACCTGATCCCAACGAAAGACAGCTATTTGCTCCCGAAGGATTCGGGGATTTCTTCCCGAATGATGAAATACAGCAGACCGGTGTTATCAGGACTAACCTTGGTGGCCCAATCGTAACTTACGATACTATTCCTAATACGGGTTCAAGGGATATAAGAGACATTCATGATACATCAGAATCAATTATATATTTCTGCCGTTATGTCAATCAGTATCCTATAACTATCGAATGGGATTTACAGGAATTTCCGGAGGATGCTATTTTATTCTTAACAGATACTCTAAACGGAACTATCTTTCCAAGTGTGAATATGCGCGAGGCTACTTACCTTGGAGGAACAAGATACTCATATTATATAGACGACCCAGCAGTTTCGTCATTCAAGATTGAATACACACTACCAAAGATTATCGAGTATGTTGACCCATATGGAAATCCGATTATCAAGAAGGGTTGGAACCTGCTTTCATTGCCAGTTAGGCCAAGAAATGCAAAATGGTATGTATTCTATCCGAGGGCTATGAGTACACCCTTTTTCTTCTTTCCTCAAGGTGGTTACTATCCAGGAGAAGACTTAAAACCAGGTATAGGTTACTTCATTAAATACAGCGACAGTGTCGATAAGACATTCCGTGGTGTTATTATGAAGAGAATCACATCCGACGGATTTGATGATGCATTTGCCGATAAAATATCAATTTATCCCGGATGGAACACCATTGGCGGTTTGTCATACCCGATGAATGTAAGAAATATTGATTTTGACCAACACGAGCATTATCCCGGTGAAGTTCCCGATAAAATCTATGTCCGCAAATTTGGTATTTGGGCATTCGACAACGTCCATGGGTATTATGATGTAAATATTATGGAACCCGGCTTAGGTTACTGGATGAAATCCGATAAACATGGCTACCTGAAGCTTATCAGTAGTTACGCTAAAGATATCGTTGACGAAAGCAACAGCAAGGTTGACCTTCTTTCGAGGAGTGTCAGAATAGACTTACGCGACAATGCAAGGCATGAAGGTAAGCTTTACCTGACTTCCGACAAGGATGCAGACATCAGCCTATATGAGCTTCCACCGGCACCACCGGCAGAGTTGTTCGATGTCAGATACGATAATAACATGTATATAAATAACACGAACGAGTCGGTGATTACACTGCAAGGCGTAACATATCCAATGTCAATAAACATGGATTATGCCGATGCAAACTATACTTTCATAGATGCTGCATCGAATGAAGAATTAGGAAGTATCCGCAGAGGCGAAGCCGGCAACGTCGAAGTGTTCGGAACCAGGGGCAATGCAATAAAGGTACTCAGGAGCGACAACCTGGCAGGCAATTACAGCCTTATTAGCTCTCCGAACCCGGTTGAAAGCAATTCAATCATTACTTACGTCGTTGGCGATAAAGAACTCGTAAACATCAAATTGTATGATGCAATCGGAAACGAAGTGATGGCACTTGTCAATAACCAGGTGAAATCGGGCGAACAAACAATATCGTTTGATTCGTCGAAGCTGACTGTCGGAAGATACATCTGCAAGATGACAGCAGGAAGCCATACGGAAGTATTGTCAATAACCGTTATTAAGTAATAGAGATTAGTTAATAACAGATTATAGTAATTATAAATGGGCGGCATTTAATATGTTGCCCATTTTTTTTTATTACCGGTTATAACATTTGTAAAATAAAAATTATGTTTAGACATCTTTATTAATTATTATTTTTATAATTTATTAATAATCATCAAAATGATAAAAATATTACTCATTGTAACAACTCTGTTTATAAACTCATTGATGGTTTTCGCTAATACCCGTATCGAGGTTCCTGTCGAATTATCGGATGAACTCGGTTCGAATTATACATTGGTGTTTGGTGTTGATTCATCAGCCACAGACACATGGGATTCATTATTAGGAGAAAATAATTTTGGAAGATGGCCACCACCTGCGGGACAGTTCCATGCTTCATTTGAAATTTTTGATTCTATAAGGTTACAGGAATTGGTATGGACCTATAAGGATTTCAGGCCGATTATAGATTCACCTCATTTCTATGTCCGATATTCAATTAAAGTGTATAGGGGTGATGGAGAACTGCTGATTTTTACATGGAATACAATGCCTCAGTATATTGATTCTGCAAAAATAACGGACAGGGATGAAGAACTCGACTTAGTGGATTTTAATTTATCGGGAACAAAGAAAAGCGATACCGCCAGAAACAGGTATTGGAATGAATATTATGTGAAGGTTTGGTATAGCAATCCTCTTGCTAATATTGTATATGAGGATGATAATGACAATTCTGTTTTTTCTGTTTATCCGATACCAACAGACGGAGACAAAGTATATGTAAAAGCAAAGTCACCAGGGTTTTCCTATAAAATATTTACTGAGACAGGAATTGAATTAATTGCGGGAAAGTCGGAAACTGACAAGACTGAGTTCAATATTACAGACTTGACAAAAGGGATATATTTTATTGTCTTAAATTCCGGTGGCGGGCAATATGTTAAGAAACTGGTAAGATTGTAAACTCAGGTAATTTTTTAATAATTGTGAAGAGAATATGACTCAAGAGCTTGTTAATGCAGAAGGACAAAAGAAAGAAAAAAATAATAAAAATGCCAGATTTGTCAGGAAACCGCATCAGGACAATCAGGCAAGAAGAGATTCGCCTTTTATATCGGTTGTTATTCCGTTGTTAAATGAAGAAGAATCCTTACCGGAACTAGCTTTACATCTTGAAAATGAACTTAAAAAAGCATCACACAACAGGTACGAGGTTATTTTTGTAGATGATGGTTCGACCGATGATTCATTTTCCGTGATAAGGAGTATAAACCAAAGGAACAGGCGCTTCAAAGCAATCCGGTTCAGGCGAAATTATGGCAAGTCAGCCGCACTTTCAGCGGGTTTTAATGCAGCACAAGGTTTGATTGTGATTACAATGGATGCGGATTTGCAGGATGACCCGGCAGAAATTCAAAACCTTGTAAAAAAAATCAAAGAGGGGTATGACCTGGTTACCGGGTGGAAGAAAAAAAGGCATGACCCGCTAACGAAAAAAATACCATCAAAGTTCTTTAATTTTATTACGTCAATCGCAAGCGGTGTAAAGCTGCATGATTTTAATAGTGGATTAAAAGCCTATAAGAGGGTTGTAGTGAGGAATTTACAGGTATATGGAGAGATGCATAGGTATCTGCCAGCACTGGCACACTGGCAGGGTTTTAAGGTTACAGAGATTCCTGTTACTCATCACGCAAGGCGTTACGGCAAAACAAAATTCGGTTTATCGAGGTTTATCAAAGGTTTTCTTGATTTATTGACCGTACTGTTTACGACAAGGTATTTCAAAAGGCCGCTTCATTTTTTCGGAACATTGGGAACTTTGTTTGCATTGTCCGGGTTTGGAATTGATTTGTGGCTGACAATAGAGTGGTTTATGAAAAAGACAGCACTAAGCAACAGGCCGCTTGCCTTGCTGGGTATAGCTCTAATCATAGTTGGCGTCCAATTGATTTCAATGGGATTGTTGGGGGAAATGATAACAAAAAATTCACTTGAAAAGGCAAATTATCAAATATCAGAACGTTTATAAATTTGGGATGTATTAAATGAGGCATATTGAATTGCGAATTTATAGGAAAGCGATTATTGTAATATTATTAATGATGACTTTGTCAGGAAGTATGTATGCACAATTCGTGAAAGGTTTTTCCGTTGGCTGGGGAATGAAAACCACCGAACTGATAGGTAACAATCCTGCTTCTAAGCCATTTTCCGAAAGCGACCCTAATAAACCGCCATTGTTCGGAGGAGGTTTCGATGGTCCCCAGGCGGGGATGGAGTTGTTATTTGAATTTCCCGTTGGTGAAAATAATGATTTTGTTATACCATTAGGTATTGATTATACTTTTTATCGCGGTTTGCAGCGCATACCCCAGACATATTATGTGCTTCAGGACCTGGAGAACAGTATAGATGTATCTTCTTTATCACTAGGCCTGAATTATGCAGTTAAGAAGTATAGTATTGCCAATGCAAAAATTTACGTCGGAATAGAAGCAAAAACATCCTTTATTGGAAAAAATGTGTTTACGATTGAGACGAATTATCATGATTTGGATTCCGTAGAAATATTGAAATCGTCAATGAAAGAATCCTGTGTCAGGCTTGGAGCCTCTCTAAAATTTGGATTGGAGGGAGAAATTGCCCAGAATTGGTACGTGAATATCCATGGGACATTAGGTATTTTAAATTTAGTTGGCAGAAATGACACAAGAGGCGAATTGCTGACACCTTTTAAAAAGACGTCATTTTCATATGAAAATCAGGAATCGTTAGTTTATACATTTCATTATGCTTTTTTAATCCAATACAGATTGTAGTTTAATGAAAGAAAGTGATATTGCTTATTATCCGGATTGCAGGCATTTTCGAGGCGACATCCCCTGTAAACCGCATAAGGAAACGGGTGTACATTGTGAAGCATGTCCCTATTATGATGCAGTGAAAGGTATAATTTTAATTATTAAACTTGGAGCTATCGGAGATGTTATAAGGACAACTCCACTCCTTCTCAGAATCAGGAAGGAATACCCTGATTATTCAGTGTGGTGGCTGACATACAGCCCGGAAGTACTTCCTCAAAGTGAGATTGACAGTATATTGAATTTTAATTTAGAATCTATATTAATATTAGGTGCAACAGAATTCAGCAAGCTCATAAATCTCGATAAGGACCCTCAAGCTTGTGCATTAACTAAAATTTTATCTGCAAAAGAAAAGTTTGGTTTTACATTATCAGATAGCAAACCTGCACCTGTAAATACTAAAGCCGAACATAAGTTTCTCACCGGAATTTTCGATGATGTCAATAAAAATAATACAAAGACATATCTCGATGAAATATTTGAAATATGCGGTTGGTCATTCCAGAGTGAGGAATACCTGATTAATAAGGGTGGAGGCTGCAATTGGAGTATCAATTCAAATGGAAAAAAAATTGTCGGTTTGAACACAGGCTGCGGAGGCAGATGGATTACGAGGCTATGGAAGGAAGATAATTGGACAGCTCTCATTAATCTTCTTCAGGAGAAAGGGTATTATCCATTATTGCTGGGAGGAGAACAGGAGCATGAAAAGAACTTACGGCTTGCATCGGTTACCAATGCTTTATATTTAGGCCATTATCCACTTCAGAAATTCATATCTCTCGTTGACCAATGCGATATTGTGATTACAGCAGTAACCATGGCATTGCATATAGCTATTGCTTTGAAGAAACAAGTCATTCTATTCAACAATATATTTAACCCAAATGAATTTGAAATGTATGGAAGGGGAGTTATAATTCAACCTGACAAGCCATGTACCTGCTTTTTTAGTCCTATTTGTAAGAATAAAGAATACTTTTGCATGGACTACTTGTCACCCCAAAAAGTCCTTGAAGAAATTATCTCATTGAAGTATTGATATTAGTATCAATTATCTAATCAATAATCTATATATATGAAAAATACTATTGATAAGGAAATAGAACTTCAAATTGAATCAATTGGATTCGAAGGTATTTCGATTGCCCGAAAGGATGGACTGGTCTATATTGTTAAAGGGGGAATTCCCGGTGAAAAGGTGATTGCAGTTGAGAAGAGACGTAAAAGAAGATATACCGAAGCAAGTGTAAAAGAGATAATTGAAGCTTCGGAATACAGGGTTGAACCTGTATGCAGGTACTTTGGCGTTTGCGGAGGATGCTCATGGCAGAATCTTCATTATGAGCAACAGCTATATTGGAAGAGGCAGCATATCGTTGATTCTTTCCGGCATATTGCAAAGATGGTACCCGGTGAAATTCCCGGCACAATTCCTTCGCCACTGATTTACAATTATCGGAATAAGATGGAATTTTCTTTTGACACTTCCCGCTGGCTGACCGATGAAGAAATAAGTGCAGGGGAGGAAATAAGCTGCGAGTCATTTGCTCTTGGCTTGCATATACCCGGCAGATATGATAAGGTTCTCGATATTGAGGAATGTCACCTGGTAGATGATAAAGCAATACTAATACTTAATGATGCCAGGAACAAGGCTTTGGCAATGGGTTTACAGGCATTCAATGACAGGATACACCAGGGATTTTTGAAAAACCTTGTTTTCAGAAATGTCAGTTCCGGGATGACAATGGTTATTTTGATAACGACAGATTTTACAGATGATGCGGACAAAGCATTCGTTGATTGGATGTTTAATGATTTAAGAAATAATCATAGCATTTCATCCATTGTTCATGCTGTAAATAATTCTGTCAATACTGTGGCAACAGGTGAAATCAAAAGAATTGAAGGCGAGGGATATCTTACTGAAGATGTTTACGGCGTTAAATTTAAAATATCGCCATTTTCTTTTTTCCAGACAAATAGCGAACAATTGCCGAGGTTTATGGATTCGATAATAGAGTTAGCAGAATTTAAGTATAGTGATATAGTGTGGGACTTGTTCTGCGGTACAGGTGCAATTTCGCTGTTGACTTCAGGATGTGTAAAGTCAGTTATTGGATTTGAAGTATCAGAAAACTCTATTAAAGATGCCATAGAAAATGCAAAACTTAATAAAATTGTAAATGTAGAATTCAGGTGTGCCGACCTAAATTCAAAGAATGTAAGCAAAGAGTTTGAAAATATACCCCAGTGCGATGTCATGGTGATTGACCCGCCAAGAGCAGGTATGCACAAAAATTTAATTGAAACAATACTTAACATTGCACCCGGCAGAATCGTGTATGTTAGTTGTAATCCTGCTACTCAGGCACGTGATTGCGGTTTGCTCTCAGAAAAATATCTAATCTCGAAAATCCAGCCTGTTGATATGTTTCCCCATACTTACCATATTGAATCTATTGCCCAACTAAATAAAAAATCCTAACAACAAATGATTACAAACAAGTAAATAATTTTGCAGAAAAAAATGTTCTTGTTAATTTGAATTATTAGATAATTCTAATAATTTATTTAGTTTATTATAATTATATTTTTAATATTATATAGGGGGAGGTATGAGATTATTTTTTTCTGTTATTGTTGTCTGGATGATTTTTATTAATACGTGCATTGCTGACCATCGTTCGTATGTGTGGACTTATGAATATCAAATCATGGATACCGGTAAAGCTGAATTCGAACAGTACACAACGTTTTCAACACCGAATATTGACAGTTTTAAAACAATGGGTTCTACCGAACTTAACTTCGAGTTGGAAGTCGGGATGACTGAACGATTTGATTTTTCAGTTTATCAGGTTTTCAGTCAATCGGCAGGTGGGCCGCTGATGTATTCAGGTTTCAAGCTAAGAGGGAGGTATAAGTTTTTTGAAAAAGACGAATTTATCTTAGACCCTTTGCTTTATGTAGAGTATATTGGTAATCAAAGTTTTTCAAAACATGAGTTTGAAACGAAATTGATTTTAGGCAAAGATTTTGGTGATTTCAATATTTCGTTCAATCCCTACTTTGAACTTGCCTACGAAGATGAAGGATGGGAGTTTGTACCAAAGTATGCTGTTGGAGTAAGTTACCATCCATCGAAATTAATATCTGCCGGATTAGAAGCAAAAGGAGACAAAACTGGTAATTACATCGGTCCCACAATATCACACGGAACACCGGGTTTATGGGTTGCTTTGGGGCCTTTATTTAAAATTGGGAATGTCGGTGCCGGCAAACCGGAGTTTCAAATCAGAATGATTTTAGGTGTTGTGCTGTAACTTTTATGTATGGTTGGGAAATACCTCGCACATAAGTTTGAGGTTATTTATCCCACAACTTGGAAGTAGGATTATAAGTTATTTTTTTCCTTTATCTAATCTCATCAAATCCTGCTGGGCGCGTGAGCGGATTGTATCCATCATAATTAGAAATTCCTTTGGGTCTTGTGTGTAGTATTTCCAGTCTTCAAAAAAAGTCTGTTCTGTATATTGATTTTTCTTGTATGCTTTTTTCACTTCGGTATTGGCAACCGATGTGTCCTGATACCTTTCGCGTGCAATTAGGATATCTTTGTAGGTTCGGATAAATCTTTCCCTGTCGTCATCGGAATGGGAGCAGGCGATGAAAAGCATAAATACCGAGCAAAATAATAGAGAGAATTTTGACATATAGGTTATCCTTTTTTTTTAAATTTTTATTTGTGCAAATATACTGCAATCGTTTTTTAGAAAAAAGGAAATAGGAGTTTTGAGTTTTGAGTTTTGGGTGTTGGGTGATTCTTTAGTGTCAGGAGTAACTCCTGCCACGGTTGTAATAGGGTGTTGGGTGATTCTTTAGTGTCAGGAGTAAGTCCTGATACGGTTATAATAGGGTGTTGGGTGATTCTTTTGTGTCAGGGGTAAGTCCTGCCACAGTTGTTTAAAAGGAAACCCCCTAAATCCCCCTTTGAAAAAGGGGGAGTTTATCTTGATAACTCTACAAGATATGAAAAAAAAAGCCGGAGCGGAAAGACCGCCCCGGCTATAATAAAATCAATCAGCTTATTATTTTACGATAACCATTTGTTTGGTTTCGGAATAAGCGCCAGTTGTCAATGTGTAGTAATAAACACCAGTCGAGAGACGCAATAAGTTAGAATTAACCTTAACTTCATTTGTGCCTGCATCTAATGTCTTATTAAGAAGAACGGCAACTTCACGTCCGAATAAGTCTGTGATTGTCAGCCGCACAGTGGAGGCTCTCGGTAATTCAATCCAGATTGATGAATTAACACTGAACGGATTCGGTTGATTTTGAGATAGACTGAATCCATAGAAGTTGTCATCGACACCAATTATGTCGGTATTAACTGTAACAGTAGCATCCTCAGACCTTTCTTCTCCGCAACCGTTTCTGACAAGGCAGAAATATACACCTTCGTCGCTCTTGGCTGCAGAATCAATGCTATATGTATTGGCAATTGCACCGGTGATTTCTGTAACGCCCTTATACCACTGGTATGTGAGCGGGTCAGAGCCAGTTGCGGTAACGCTTAGATTAATCGGCTCATTTTCGGTTACTACAACTGCTACCGGCTGTGTTGTAATAGCCGGGGCTACGTTTACAGTAACTGTTGCAACGTCTGTATTTGTCATATTGTCAGTTGGTAATGCCGTGATAACGCATTTGTAATCACCGGCAAGTCCAGTAGTAAGATTACTGATTGACAAAGTGTTTGTAGTCGTACCTGCATAGTTAGCATTGTCGCCGATGCTTGCACCGTTAAACTTCCACTGATAAGCCAATCCCGTACCGCCTTCGGTAACGGTAGCATCGACAGTAAGCTGCGAGTTGTCTCCTTCGCATGCTGTTACGCCTTGCGGCTGAGAATTAATCACAACTTCGGGAACCTTCAAGAGCTTGAATTTCGGAGTCGAGTCGTTGTTGCACTCGGAGAACACTTTTGCATAATAATCAAAGTTGTAATCATTATCGTCAATATCCTTGATACCAAGAATATTGGATGCTGCCCCCGAATACTTCTTGTTATTCATAATCTTTGTATAAACGTTGTTCTGGTCAATCATCCACCATTCGTATCTCGGGCTGAACAGCGGCGGGTCTTCTATTAAGCCGAATGCATGAGCTTCGACCTCGAAATATAACGAGGCGCCTGCTTCGGCAAATTTATCAATAGGACTTCGTGTGATTTCGACCGGAGCAAGTACGTTTACGGTTACGTTATCTGTCCAGAGGACATCCTGTCCAAAGCCGAATACCTGGCATCTGTAAATGCCTGCATTCGAGTAATCGAGAGGGCCAAAGAACAGAATAGCTTTGTTATAGTTGGGATTGTCCACATCTGTCATAGGAATGTCGTCTTTCCACCACTGATAGTGAATCGGAACGCCAAGAGTAAGGAATGCCGACACTCTCAGGTCAGTGCTGGCAGCACCGAGACATTCGGTCAGGATTTCGGGCTGTGAAACGATGCTGAGTGTGGGATGCAGGTTGTCTGCACCGACAAAGAACCCGCTTTCCGACCTGTCTTCGTTATCGAAATCATAATTCTCGAATAAATTATAGTATAACGGGTCATCGCCTATAACCGATGGTAAAGTCGGTGGAATATAGGGCCAGGTTGGGTTTGGAATCTGTGCAAAGAGTGCATCCTGGCTGACCATGTCTTCCTCAAATGCAGCTAAATGCAGGTTGTTGGAAGCATAATAGGTCCTTCCCGCAAAGTATGTTTCTTCGTCGTTTGGCGTAGTGTAATAGCGCCAGTTGAGCATCGTTGCACTTGTATCGAGGTAGCCAAGCGTATATACTATCTGTACGTCTGTGTCATACCATCTTCCGATGAACTGCCCAAGCGATGGGTTTGCAGTATTCCAGAAATTATTCTGGTTTGCTTCGTAAATCGGGAAGCCTTTAATTCTTATAACTTTACCGTATCCTGCATTCTGGAATATGTTCCTGTATAATTGGACATATCCTCCGTCAATGCTGGCAACTGCATACTCATTGTCAATCGTATTCGAGTTAACGCTGATGGTATTATAATATACACCTAAATCCCAGGAATTGACTTCATTGAAACCGACTAAGTCTTGTCCGTCAACCATATTGATGGCAAATACACTTGCGTTAGCAAAATTTGCCGACAACCCGTTCAATCCGACGGCACCGTTTCCGGGTTGATTGTAAACATGGACTGTGTTGTTTGTAACGGCAACCTGGGATGTATTATCCAGGAATATGCCATTACCCATATCCATATCGAGCATGGTTATTACGTTGCCGTCAACAGTAATTCCGAAACTACCTGCAGCCAGTGGACTGTCGTCATTTCTCTTTGCTTTGTCAGGTTGTCCAGTATTGGGATTTGAAATATAAATACCGTTTATTTCATTATCAAGAGTATTCACAATAGTTATGTTGTTGTTTTCACCAACAGAACCTAATGTAACGTCAAGAAGGCGTATGGCTCCAACGTCCGTTAAGTTATTAAAGACGTTATTTGAAACCTGAAGCGGGCTTGTTGTGATATAAAAATACGGGTATGTATGAGTAACCTGCAAGGCTGACTGGCCGGGAGTATTGCCTGTTATTCCCGAAAATGTATTACCAGTTATAACTGTCGAATTCCAGGTATGCAAGCCTCCTATGGGAGATGAGCCCCCATAGTTGCTTATTATGTTGCCAGTGAAATTAACACCGCCACAATCATCGAAGCCATCATAAGCAAGTGTTGCTCCAATATAGCTTGAACCGAGAATATAGTTGCCCTGGAAATCGAGATTACGGCAAATATTCGAAATGTTTTCATAAACGCCATAAGAGCCATAATAAATATGGTTGCCAAGGAACTGAATATTGTCAGCCTGGTCGAGATAGAACACTGCATGAGAGGGGGCAGTGATTCCTGTCTGGACACCTGTGAAATTACATCCGTCGAATATGATATTATCGCAGTTCGACAGGTTGAACATTCTGCCCCAAGCATTGCCGGGTGCTTCGAAGACCTCGAAGTTAATATCCTCGAATGTTACATCTGCGGCACCCGAAAGGTCGCCGAGATAAAATCCTGCTCCCGGAAGTGTGTATTGCAGAGTAACTACCTCACCCGGGGCGGGCCTGATGACTACCGGGCTCTTAGCCGGGTTTGAATATGCACCGAGTGAAAAGCTTCCTGTGTAAGGAGCACCAAGATTTCTAACCTCAAACACGACAGGTAATCCCATTGTCCCATAAACACCGCCGCCATTCAGGTAATTAATAGCCGTTTCGAAGTCCGGGAAATTACTCAAAGGACCGCCAACGGTGTAGGTTGTTCCCTCTGCAAGTTTTGCGGCTTTTGATATGAATGAATAATTATTCAGCATATCAAAATCTGTAACAGCAGTAAACGAAGCAGATGCCGTAACATAATATGGAGCCATAGGTGATTTAGCAGGGAAACTGCCAGAGGCAATTGTTACGTCAACAAAAACTCCCGGATTAATTTTTAATCCTGAAGATTGCATCCATGGAGCAAGGTAAGAACCGTCAATAGCGGGATAAATTTCAATTCCCCATCCCTGGTCGGAATCCATGGGCCTTGCACCTGCATTGTAAACACGGCAGACGATAGGAACCGATGCACCATCGCCGATTGGCTGTAATCCATAAGGATTTGTAATGTCAATATCATAGTTAATTGGTGAAAAAGACCTCTGGAAATATGCGGGTGTACCATCAGTATAAGCACCACCGTTTAGAGAAGTTCCACCTTGAACAACAATCTGGCATGGTGACCACCCAGGTCCTGTTATTGTATAAAAAGTTGGATTCGGGAACGAAACTGTTGTTGATGTATTCGGTGCAAGTACGCCTGTCCAGTTCAATACCTGTGACTGCGGGTCCATTCCTGAATTGAGAGTTGATAAAGTCAGGTCAACTGCTGTCAATGGTAAAGTTCCTTGATTTCTCAATACTGCAAAGGTTGAATAAGGACCTGCATGGAAAGGAACTGTATAATCATATCCGGCTCTATAGATTTCTGTTATTTCCGCATCAGGTGCTGGTGGGAACCATGTAATTATAATGTTTGCACGTCGGGTATATCCAATTCCTCCAGAATTTTCTCCACCACAAAAAGGTGCATAATCAGCCCAATTAAATTTAGTAACCCAACCTGGACCATTGTGATAATATACACCGGCATTTCTAGTATAATTGCCATCAGCTGGACCATGACATGTAATAACAAGTAAATTAGTGCCATTCCAAACAAAAGGTGTAATTAATGTATGTGTGTTCCACCCAACAACAGGTGTGAAGCCATTTATTTGATGGTCATACGTAATAGTCTCCCAAGTGCCAGTAGAATGTGTTGAATAAGCGACATTTTTTAAACCTATTCTCCAATCTACTGAACCAAAACCTTGGAGTGAAGCTACATTAAATGCAACAGCAGTTATCAAAGCACCGTTTGGAATTCCAGCGGCTGACAATTCTGTTCCCTGATAAATTATTTCGTTTCTTGCTTCAGAATACCAGTCTGCATATGGGCAACCATCACCGTTATCAGTTGGGCCATAAGTATTGGTACCGAAACCGATCTGAGTTACAGTTGCTTTTGCATTATTAGAATAAGCAAATAGCAGTAAGGCACTCAGTAATGTAAAGAGCAAGGCCTTGCTCAATTTTGAAAATAACTTCATAAAACACCTCTTAAAAATTTTGAAACATTTTGTTTTATTAACTAAGAACTCTTTAATTTTCTTCTTCTAAGGGATTTCGTCCCTGCTTCCACATCATATAAACCGGCTTATTTATATATATTAATGTTGAAATAAACCAAATACAAAGATATGCAAGACAATTTTAAAAAACAATTATAATAAGTAAAAAAACACAATTCTTTTCTTCAGCTTAAAAGATATAAAGAACATCTGTCAGGAGTAACTCCTGACAGGGAACTCAGAACATCTATCAGGAGTAACTCCTGACAGGGAACTCAGAACATCTATCAGGAGTAACTCCTGACAGGGAACTTATTTTGATATCCAATGAAAATAGTAACAAATGTAATGCCAGACCTCCATATAAATGAAAAAATATCCCAAAATATAGAACCACACTTGATTTTCGCCATTTTCAATAACACTTTTTGAAAAATTGACACTTCACCTTAATATAAATGACACATGAAAGGCAAAAAGGTCTCAGAATATTTTCACTTTTTTTTAATATTTTTTAAATATTAGGCGGGGCTAATTGCATAAGTATATGAATAATAAAGGAATGATGAGGAGAAAATATTTTTTTTAATTTTTTTTTAAAAAGAAACCCCCGAACACACCTTCGGCTACGCTCGGGACATCTCTCCCCCCATGCTGAAGCATGGGTTTAATATAACCTCACACTTCAGTGTCAGGATGGGGTGTGCCCGGATGTCTAAGGTGTGGTTCACATGTCCAATCCTCCCCCCCATGCTGAAGCATGAGGTTAATATAACCTCACACTTTAGTGTGAGGATGGGGTGTGCCCGGATGTCTAAGGTGTGGTTCACATGTCCAATCCTCCCCCCCATGCTGAAGCACTTATCATTACCCACAAGTCTAGGGGTAATGAGAAAAGGATTTTATATTCTCCGACAAATTACTAAAATGTGAACGAGCCGCAACCCAGCCTTTCACCATGTATTCC
>Ga0208373_1000269_pt1 | contig 97314 bp, 86 predicted proteins | sample RifOxyC2_FD_184036 | JGI IMG/M metagenome (GOLD analysis project Ga0208373, IMG submission 184036) | Soil microbial communities from Rifle, Colorado - Rifle Oxygen_injection C2 (SPAdes) | ecosystem: Environmental > Terrestrial > Deep subsurface > Rock core/Sediment | place: Rifle, Colorado... | reverse complement strand
CAAATTCGATATCGCTTTTGTCGACTACAAACTCCCTAATATGGACGGGCTGGAAGTCCTGAAAAGAATAAAAGAGCTGGACCCAAACGTAGAAGTAATCATTGTCACCGCTTATGCCAGCGAATCGTCACATGCCAACGCCATCACACTGGGCGCCCTGGAATATCTGCGCAAACCGTTCCTGATGGAAGAAATATACGAACTGGTTGAACGGGGACTCCGCCGCAAACGGAGTAAAGCCGCCAGCCGCAGTGGCGGGGATTCCGGGCCCAGTATAGCCAACATCCACTGAAATTTTCCTTATAAAATAGCGATATATATGCAGGATGGCCAGTCTTGCATTACAAAGAGCCACAAGATTCCCATTTAAAAGTTATGCCTTTCCTAAAAGGTGGGCATTACCCGGTTTTACCCAACCCCAGCCTTCTGCCCAGGCTTTAAACGGTTGTCGCGCCAATATCGTTCACGCACTTACTTATTATGGGCTGCCGCCCCAAATCGATGAGAAAATTGAGCAGCTCCCCCCAGGCACGGTTTTAAGAAATTTGGGACCCGCCAAGCAAGAATTCCTGTCCTTTAGTGTGTATAGCTTGAAACAAATGACCGCGGCCAGGACCATTTCGCCCGAAACCGCCTGGTCACTATTCAACTGGAGCTATCATCAGCTGCCATCGGTCACGACTGACAGTTTTGCGGTTTGCCAAGAAGCCTTTATCCGCCAAGCGGCTGAAGCAGCCGGATTAACAGTCAACGGGCCAGATTTATTGGAAATTGAGTTCTGGCTTAGAGCTGGGGAGGACGGGCTGTCCCAGTTTGAGCAATTCCACCAGTGGTCGGAACAGCTCGTCATGAAGCGCGTTCCCGACCACTTGAAAGACTCATACCGCAAAGCCCTCTGGTTGGAGATGAGGATCATTGAAGCCCAGGCTGGTTTGGGGAAAATGAACGATGACATAAAGGTTTTTACTCTCTCCGATGAGGGACAATACTTTGGCTCGACCAATGAGGTTCGTTCGGCAATTACACTCTTCAATCCGGCTATTTCGTCCCAATTTGCTGACGCCATTGACTCATCGATAAAAGCGGAGGTTGGCCATTGGTACTTTGACTGTTTTTGCGTCTTAACAAATTTTATGTCAGAAGTGGCTGACCGCACAAACATTGCTGGATACACGCCAGATATTGCTCTGTCCACCTATATGGCAAAAGAAGAAATGTCTCCAATGATGCGAGCGTTCAGGGAGGGGGGATATTATTTAACAAGCAGTAGACAGCCCTTCCCTTCCTTTCCTGAACAATTTTTTACCCAAACAGCTGCCAATATTGAAGGCAGGAGTTTGTTTTATGTAGAAAAACATATTATCGCAGAGTATCTAGAATGGCGTCTCCGTCAATTACTGGCAGCAAAAAAGATTAAATCCGATGATGTTTACTCCACCTATCGCCAGTTTACACTCTACATCAATATTTTATACCTGGAAAACTTGGGGAATAAGAATCTTGAAGAGATAATTCGGGCAGCTTTTCAGGAAATAAATCCCGCAATTGTTAAACAATATTGCCAAGAATGGCGGGAAAGGACAATTGCCGCTTACCACAAAATAATCGCTCAAAGATTGTGTCATGCCGGTGGCAGAGTCAATGCTGTCAGAAACATTTATAAATTGGCTGGCGCCGGTTCTCTCCCTACTTTGCAGCTTGCCCTTAAAGATCCTAATTATGATGTCAGGTTGGTTGCCGCTGATGCCAGCCTGAAGATCCGGTCATTTGCTGCCGATTTGGATGAGGAAAAGACATTGGCCGCGTACCGACTTGTTTGCGGAGCTGAATGGGAAAGGCTTGCGGCAATGGGAAGAGCCGCCCTACCGGCTTTAAGAGCAGCCTTAGCCGATGAAGAGGACTATATCAGGGATAACGCAAAAAGAGTTCTTCAGGCCATTGAAGCATCTTCTGCCGCTTAATCTTGCCGGCCAACCGCCAGCATCCGTTCAATAGCCATTTTAGCCTTTTGCGCAATGGCCGGTGGGACAGTCACCAGATGTTCCAACTCTTCCAACGACCAAAGGACCTTATCGATGGTAGTCATTTTCATGTTTGGGCAAACCACCAGGTCGCTTACCTTATAAAAGCGCTTATCGGGATTTTCTTTCTGCAGGCGATAGAGCATGCCAACTTCTGTCCCGACGATAAACTCCTCAACCTTGGATTCCTTGACGAATTTGAGCATCCCGTCGGTCGAAAGGGCCTTGTGCGCCGCTTTGATCGTCTCGGGCCGACATTCGGGATGGACTATGACTAAAGCAAACGGGTGCGCCCTTTTGGCTTTTTCGATATGTTCCGGCAGGATTTTGGCGTGGGTGGGACAATAGCCCTCATAAATAATCATTTTCTTATCCGGAACATGCTCCTGCACATATGCGCCCAGGAATTTGTCAGGGATAAAAATAATTTCCTTGTCCGGCAAAGATTTAACAACCTTGATGGCATTGGCCGAAGTACAACAAATATCTGATTCGGCTTTGACTTCTGCCGAAGAATTGACGTAACAAACAACTGGACGGCCGGGAAACTCTTCTTTCAACCCGCGCAAACGCTCCGCGGTGATCATATCGGCCATCGGACAACCGGCTTTGGGATCCGGCACAAAGACCTGTTTTTCAGGAGAAATAATGGCCGCTGTTTCAGCCATAAAGTTGACTCCGCAGAAGATAATGGTTTTAGCTGGCGTGCGGGAAGCCTGGATCGACAAGCCTAAAGAATCCCCTACATAATCAGCAATATCTTGGATATCGGGGTTTTGATAATTGTGGGCCAAAATAACCGCCTGGCGACGGCTTTTAAACTCGTTAATCCTCTCGGCTAATGATCCCACCACCAAGCACCTCCTCGTCGTTGTAGAACACAACTGACTGTCCGGGTGTCACGGCCCGCTGCGGTCTGGCAAATTTGACCTGCGCTTGAAGCCCTTCAGCCGGGCTATAGACTTCCAGGAGAGCTTCAACAGCAGAAGTATTATATCTTATTTTAGCTTGTATTTTCAAAGGCTTTTCTGGCGGGTGTCCGCAAACGAAGGATAAATCATCGGCAATTAATTCATTTTTCAGCGTTTCGCTGTCACTGCCGATAACAACTTCATTCCGTTTGACATCAATTTTAACCACATATCTGGCCCCCCCCAGATGGGCCCCAAGCCCTTTTCTCTGGCCAATGGTATAAAAGGCAATCCCTTGGTGTTCGCCGACTACTTGCCCAGATGTATCAACAATTTTTCCTGGCCTGACCAGCTCTGGAGCATTGGTTTTAATAAAATCACTATAGTCATCATTTTCGACAAAACATATTTCCTGGCTCTCCGGCTTGGCTGCGACCGGCAGCTTATACTGTTTTGCCAATTGTCGAACCGCCTCTTTGGTCATCTCTCCCAAAGGAAAAAGCGTGTGCGCCAGTTGCTCCTGGTTTATTCTGTAGAGAAAATATGACTGGTCCTTTTTCTGGTCCTGACCTTTTATTAAGTGGTACATATTTTTGGAGTTTGAATTTTGAGGTTTGAGGTTATAAACCCTAGCGTAGTGCCCTGTCGCCACATAATCACAACCCAATTCCCTGGCCTTACTAAGCAACAGATCAAACTTGATAAACTGATTGCAGCGAACGCAGGGGTTGGGGGTCCGCCCCTGCCGGTATTCCGAGATAAAATCGTCAATGACCAAACGGCGGAATTCTGCCTTAAAATTTAGAGTGTAATGGGGGAAACCCAATTGGCCGCTCACTTTATTGGCGTCAATGGCCGCAGCCTGCGAACAGCATCCGCCGCTGGCAGAACTGGTCGTGCAGGCAAGGTTCATGGTAATGCCGACCAGGTCATAACCCTGCTCTTTCAATAAGGCGGCGGCGACTGAAGAATCGACCCCGCCGGACATGGCCACAAGTACGCGCTGCATTACTCAATTTTAGCAAGAATGATGAAATTAAGCACGGTCAGAGCCGATAACCAAAATATGGTCCAACTTAAACTAAATCTGTTACCCCAACCAACGCCGGACTGGCTAGGGACAAGGCCTTCAGTTATGCAAAGAAACAGACTCCAAATGCAGGTCATGAAATACTATCCTGGAGATATTATTATGGCTTGGATGTTTTTGGATAGGAAGCTCTCCACCGCTATGCAACAGCATATTGCACCTTTCCAGCTGGGCAGACTATTGAAAGATAAAACCGAACAAGTTGTTTTCTGGGGTGAAGATCACGGCCAGCAAAGAGCCAAACAGTTTATCACAACACAATTGGTCGAAATGCATCAGTTGGGGTTCACCCATATCGGCATTGAGTGGGCAGGCTCGGATAATTGGCCATTATTTAGAGAATTCAATATCAGCGGTCAAGGCGTGGAAAGGATTCGCGAACTCCTGACCGCTCAGGAAATAGCCGGAATGTTTTCGTTTTCAGGGACAGAAAATATGGAATTTATCCACCAAGCTCACGAACTTGGCTTCACCGTGATTCCCATCAATATCACAAATAACATGCATGAGTATGACGCTCGGCTACAAAGAACTGTGGCAATCACTTATCGCGACCTTTGGATGGCTAAAAATATTCACTGGGGGCTTCAGGAAAGAAGTCGTTTGGCTGCCAGCTCACCAGCAAAAATGGCTGTAATGGTCGGAGCAGGACATATTGATAAAAACCTCGGTCTTCCCTACGTCCTCCAGGGAGAGTACGGCTATTCATCCATTTCAGTTTATTATGCCACCGAAGGGACAGAAGTTGATCAACCAATGATGTTGCCATGTAATCGGGAAACGTATAAACTAATCACGCTTTACGCCCCTATAAATGGCAGTTTTTCTCACCGAACCCCCTATCCTGCTGACTGGATAGTTTTTGTCCCGTAATACTCGATTAATGTTTATGCTCTTCCAGCGGCGCTTCGTGGGGTTTGAAGCCGGGCAAGCCTTGGCCGGTAGTTTTTTTCAGGTAATCATCGATGGCCGATTTGACCGCTTCTTCGGCCAGGACAGAACAGTGCATCTTTACCGGCGGCAGGCCATCCAGCGCTTCGGCGACCGCCCGGTTGGTCAGCTTAAGGGCTTCTTCAATCGTCTTTCCCTTGATCATGTCGGTGGCCATGGATGAGGTAGCGATGGCGGCACCGCAACCAAAGGTTTTGAATTTCACGTCTGTAATAACGTTATCCTTTACCTTGATATACATTTCCATGATATCCCCGCAGGTTGGATTACCGACGTAACCGATCCCGTCGGGATCCTTGATCTCCCCAACATTATGCGGGTTTCTGAAATGTTCCATTACTTTGGTAGAATACTGACCAGCCATGGATTGATTTTAACACTAATTACTTGAAATTTAAACAGCCTACCATCGATAAATGCTTGTTATGATTGCCTCTGCAGCCATAAAATTAAAAGCCCCTTTCCACCATCTTTCTAGTCCACATTTTGGGCCAAGGGCCAGGCATATTTCAATTTTAGATTTTAAGGCAACCGACCGGGCGGCACAAGAGATTGAACTGCATCCTGGAGTCGCTTTGCCGGCTTTTGGCGGTTATGGATTAGGGTATGATTCAATCGTTAGGACCGCGGATTCCTCTGTGGCCTTTGTCATTACCAGAGAACAAAATGCTATTTTCTTTCTGCCGGAAGAATTGGCAAGTGAGGTAGTTTTGTCAGAGCATACCCTGCCCGACATTCCACATAGCGACCAAGCAGTTCTCTGTTTAGCAGAAATATACCAAAGAGAAGATGAGCAGTGTACCAAGGAAGATGTAAAAAATTTCTTTGGTTATCGTTATGCTGATCCACCCGAACTCTGTCAACCCTATCAACGTATCTACGGCGGAAAAGGGCGTCATCGGATCCCCATTTTTTTAAATCAACTTCAGGCAGTAATCCCTGACATTTACGCCCACTCATTTGCTGATCTTGGAGGGGCCTTCGGCTGGCCAATGAATCTTTGGAGCCAATACCTTGCTCCCGGACTGACTGCCGCCATGTTTGAATCAAGGCCCGAGCTCGTAGAAATTGCCAAAGCAAGCGCGGAGCGTCTGTCCGCAATGGGCGTTGACCTTTCCAGAATTAAGATTAATGGTGAAGATTTTTTAAAGACAAATCTTTCCTGCTTTGGTGTTTTGCATGCTTATTGGCCATTTGTCGTTAACCCTACTGATCCTGATGATGAAGCGGCAGAAGATGACTGCTACCGAGTTATTTATCAAATGCTCCGCGCACAAAATTGGCCAGGACGCTATCTAATTTTTAACGTTACAAATAATCACGACCCAATCGCTCGTGAATTTGGCTATCATCCCTTGGGTAGTTTCATAGGCGGGAAAAGAGTGTATGAAAAGATCAGCGCTTCGGATAAAGCGGCGACATAGCCCGTAGTTTTTCCACGATTTTCGGCAGGACTTCGAGTACTTTATCAATCTCCGCTTCAGTGGTATATTTTCCCATTGAGAAACGGAGCGAACCGTGGGCGATTTCGTGCGGCAAACCTATGGCTAACAGGACGTGGGAAGGGTCAAGTGAGCCCGAGGTGCAGGCCGATCCCGACGAGGCGGCAATCCCTTCCATGTCCAGGTTGAGCAACATCGATTCCCCTTCGATATAGCGAATGCTGACATTGACGTTATTGGGCAAGCGCAAAGTGCGATGGCCATTCAACCTAGTTTCTGGGATGGTATTTAAAATCCCTTCAATCAATTTATCCCTTAAAGGCAACAGCTGGGCATTTTCTGCGGCCATATTACCCCCGGCCAATTCAGCCGCCTGCCCAAAACCGACAATACCGGGGACATTTTCAGTCGAGGCCCGTTTATTCCTTTCTTGCGCCCCACCATGAAGAAAGGGGGTAATTTTTGTCCCCTTACGAACGTAGAGCGCCCCCACCCCTTTTGGCCCATAAAGCTTGTGCGCGGACATGGACAGGAGATCCACGCCAAGGTCGTCAACATTAGTCGGAATATGCCCGACTGTCTGGACGGCATCGGTGTGGAACAGCACCCTGTGTGCAAAGCCCGATGTTTGATGTTTGATTGCGGCAGAAATATCTTTTATCGGCTGGATAGTGCCGATTTCATTATTTGCGTGCATAATGGAGATAAGGATAGTTTTATCAGTGATAGCTTTGGCCACCGCTTCGGGAGAGATCAAACCAAACTCATCAACTGGTAAATAAGTAATATCAAAACCCCGTTGTTTAAGAAATTCACAGCACTCGCTGACCGCGTGATGTTCAATGGCTGAAACAATAATGTGGTTCCCTTTTGCCTGCTGGGCAAAAGCAATCCCTTCCAGGGCAAAATTATCTGACTCTGTCCCACCGGAAGTAAAAATGATCTCCTCATTCTTACAGCCAATCAAACGGGCCACCTGCGCCCGCGCTTTTTCTACCGCCGCTTTGGCCTCTTGACCGAACGAATGGATAGAGGATGGGTTCCCGTAGATTTCCGAATAATAAGGTTCCATCGCAGCCACAACGGCCGGATCGGTTGGTGTAGTCGCAGCATAATCCAGGTAAATAGGCTTCATATTGTTAATATTTTACCACTAAATCTCTGCTTCTGGCGGTCCTTCATTCATGCTTCCGGTCCTGTAGCCCTTGAGATCGATAGTAACGTAAGTATACCCGAGCTCTTCAAATTTTTTAACAATGGCATCCATCAACCCCTGCTCCATCACCCTGGGAAGCTCATCTTTATGCAGTTCGATCCTGGCGATCGACTGGTGGTGGCGAACGCGAGTCTGCCCAAAACCCAAGCCCTTCAGAAAGTTTTCTCCCTCCCCCACCATATTTAAAATCGCCTCATCAATCCTGGTGCCGTAAGGGATGCGGGAAGCCAGGCAAGCCATGGAAGCCTTATTCCAGGTTGGCAAGCCGGCTTCCTTGGAAAGCCGCCGTATTTCTGCCTTACTTAATCCTGCCTGGACCAACGGACTCTTGACCCCCAGCTCTTCCCCGGCACGTTTGCCAGGACGAAAATCGGCAAGGTCGTCAAAGTTCGAACCATCAACAATATGGGATATCCCATATTCCTGGGCGATCAGGCGAAGCTTGGAGAAGAGCTCTTTCTTGCAAAAATAGCAGCGCTCCCGACTGTTGGTTAAAAAGTTTTCGTCAGAAAATTCTTCTGTATCGATCAGCCTGGTGGTTACCCCCAGCCCGTCAGCGTATTTAATCGCTTCTGCAATCTCCTGCCCCGGGTAAGTCGGTGATTGAGCAATCACCGCGACCACATTTTCTCTTCCGAGCGATTCTTTGGCGGCAAAAAGCAAAAAAGTGCTGTCGACTCCCCCGGAATAGGCGACAACGACTTTTTTCAGCGGTGTTAAGACTTCGGCCAGTCGCTTCAAAAATGCACCTCGATAGCCCGCGGCGGACATGGCCGGATGCACAGCTCACAAGCAATGCATTTTTCCGAATCAAAACTGACCTCCATTGTCTGGCGGTCTTTGACAAACAAGGCCCCAGTTGGACAAATCGAGACACACGCCCCGCATTGCACACACTTGTCCCAATTGACCCTGATGTCCTTGCTTAAGGGTTCAAATTTCAAACCCTGTTCCTGCAGATATTTTATCCCTTTTTCAATCTGCTCTTTATCGCCAGAGATTTCGATAACCATGTGCCCCTCCTGATCGGGGGTGATGCTGGCTTTAAGGATATTAAAAACCAGGTCATAATCCTTGATTAATTTGTAAACAATCGGTTTGTCAATTTTTTGTTTAGGGAAAGTCAAAACGATTTTTCTTGAAACCATATTATTTCCCCCTCTTGAAAGGGCGTTCATTGAGCGGTTTAAAATTCGGAGCCTGTTCCGCAGACGGCAGGTCAGCCACTTTTTCAGTCAACAGGAATTTCCCTTTTTTAATCTGTTCTTTGAGGTCGTCAGCAATCACCCGGGCATTTTTATAACTGGAAATCCCCGAAGTTGGGACCTTTTTCCCTTTGACCTCAATCTCACCGGATTTAAGCTGCTGATAGGTCACCTCGCCAAGGACGTCCGCTTTTCCTTGCGGATAGGCCTCACTGTAATCAACCACGGCACAGGTTATATCAGCATCTTTGACCGCCGTGCATTTAACAATCTCTTCATTAAGGATGGGGATCGGGATACCGATACCGACATTTAATGTCGTCCCATAACCGACAAAACTGACCCCTTTGATCCACTGGGCCTTCATTTGCTTAAGATCACCAATCACCGCCAAAGTCTGCGCCGGCCGCTTTGGGGTCCCATTGTCCAACCGGGGAGCGTGCGGATTAAACTGTGTCCCTTGCCAGGCAACGTAACCAACCCCTCCGCCCAACCAAATCCTGGTCCCGAGGCCAATCGTTTTGAGATAGGGATCGTTTAACAATGGGGAGAGCTGGCCGGCACTACAATAATTGGCATTTCCCAAGTTGGGTTTCAGCGTCCCCAAATATGTGTAAATGGTTTTCTGGGAAAGATTGACAGCGACATTGTAATTTTGGTAGGCATTACGGGTATTAAAAAGGACCGCCTCGTTTAGGTCCTTAAGATTAATTAACGTATCCAAGTGTTTTCGCGGATAACAATCGGTTCCATAAGCTTCTATTTGCAATCGGACATCCTTGCCCGCCAATAAATCTTCGATAACATGAGCCCCACCGTAACTGAATTCTCCCGGGGGGATCTTGTTGCGCGGATCATCTTCGGGCAAAGCAGTCGCACCAATATATAGATCGACCGCCGCCCAACCAGTATAGGCAGGGACCCCATTAAGCAGCGCCGTCCCTCCCCCGGCTTTTATTTTGGGCTTGGTATGACCAAAGTTAAAATAAGCTCCGGAAGAACACATCGGACCAAAAGTCCCGGTAGTAACAACGTCGACCTCTTTGGCCGCCTGGGCAGCCCCTTTATTGGCTACAATCTCGATAATTTCTTCGGCTGTAACCACCACCGCCTGGCCCTGTCTGATTTTGTCATTTATCTCTGCAATGGTCTTTGCCATAAATCGCCGCCTTTACGCTTAATGAAGTTTAGAAAATTATAACATAAATTGACTCAACCAAGAGGGAAGATAGAGCGGTTATTCTGCTGCTTTGACAAGAAAAACACCTTCGACAGCCCGCCAATTTAGTAATGGCCCGCCGATAATCGCCCCGGCTTCGTTGAGATATTTTTCTTTTATGATTTCAACCCCGCAATCCCGGCAGAGCAAACGAAAGTCTTTGATGGTCAGCAGACGGATATTGGGCGTATCGTACCACTCATAGGGGAGTGTTTTGGTTTTTGGCATCCGTTGCGTCGTCAGCAATTCAAATATAAGCTTCCAATGCCCAAAATTGGGAAAACCGACAATCGCCTGTTTGCCCACCCGGACCATTTCCTTGAGCAGCTTGAGCGGTTGGTAAATGGACTGCAAAGTCATGTTGAGCACGACATAATCAAATGATTGGTTACGAAAACCGGCCAGACCTTTATTTAAATCAAGCTGCAAGACAGCCAGCCCTTTAGCCAAACAGTGGTCAAGCCCATCGGGAAAACTGTCAACGCCAATGCCGCTGACCCCTTTTTCTTTGATCAAATTAGCCAGCATGCTCCCGTCCCCACAACCCAAATCCAGCACTTTGGTCCCAGGTTTGATCAATTCGGCAATCAACTGGTAATCCGGTTTTATCCTTCGCCGATAACCCATTATTTTGCTCCCGCCAAAAAACTGGTTATGATCGTGCCCAATTGATCACTTTCCAGCAGAAAGGCATCATGGCCATAAGACGAATCGATTGCCCGGTATGAAACGTGGCCATTATTATTCATAATGGCTTTGACGATTTCCAGGGCTTGATATTCAGGAAAAAGCCAGTCAGAAGAAAAATGAACCACCAGGAACCGGCTGCGGCTTTTGGCCAGCGCCTGTTCCAGGTTCCCTCCCCCATCGTCAGCCAGGTTAAAAAGATCAATCGCCTTGGTTATATAAAGGTAACTATTGGCGTCAAACCGTTCAGTGAAAGCCGCTCCCTTGTATTGCAGATAGCTCTCGACCGCAAATTGCGGGTCATTAAAGTTGGCCGCAAAACTTTGCCTGTCCGCAGTTTTTCGGCCAAACTTTTCCCTCATCAGGTCGTCGCTCAAATAGGTAATGTGTCCGATCATCCGGGCAATGGCCAACCCATCATGGGGATTACTTAGAATCGCCCGCCGTCCTACCTCATTGAAGGCAATATTCTGCGCCGAAACCCTGGCCGCGGTGGCTACAGCAATGATATTGGCGACTCTCTCCGGCCAATCAACAGCCAACTGCAAGGCTAACATCCCGCCCATGGAGCCACCAACCGCCGCCTGCAGCCGTTCAATGCCCAGCTGGTCCAACAAGGCCACCTGGACATTAACCATATCTTTGATTGTGATCAAAGGAAAATCAAGCCCATAGGGCCGTTGGGTCTGCGGATTAATTGATGATGGGCCAGTCGATCCCTGACATCCGCCGAGGACGTTGGCACAAATAATAAAATATTTGTCCGTATCAAAAGCCTTACCCCGGCCGACCAGGCTGTCCCACCAACCCGGCTTCTTATCAGTCGGAGCATACCGGCCCGCGACATGGGCGTCGCCCGACAAGGCATGAAATATTAATATGGCATTATCCCTGGCTGGGGCAAGCTGGCCATAAGTTTCATAAGCCACTACCAGCGGGCCAAAGTCTTGGCCAGACGAAAGCTTAATTCCAGCTAACTGGAATTCCTGTTTGACGACTAAGTCGTTGGCTCCTGAAATAACCACGTTGATAAATACCTCTCTCCGCTATCGGGTAAAACGACAACAATCGTTTTGCCGGCTGATTCGGGCCGCTTGGCTACCTGCAGGGCGGTCCAGGCCGCGGCCCCGCTGGAAATGCCGACTAAAATCCCCTCTTCCTTTGCCAGCCGCCGGGCGGTCTCTCCGGCATCTTCCGAAGAAACAGTGACAATTTCATCAATAATGTTTCTATCCAGGACCTTGGGGACAAAACCGGCCCCAATTCCCTGGATTTTGTGCGGGCCCGGTTGGCCGCCGGATAAAACGGGAGAATCTTTTGGCTCAACAGCAATTATTTTGACCCCCGGTTTTTTTTGTTTAATTACTTCGCCAACCCCGGTGATAGTCCCCCCCGTCCCCACACCGGCAATAAACACATCCACCTTGCCGTCCGTATCGTCCCATATCTCCAGGGCAGTTGTCCGGCGATGGATTTCTGGATTAGCCGGGTTTTCAAACTGCTGCGGCAGAAAACTATTGGGGATTTCCTTGGCCAATTCCAGCGCCTTTTCAATCGCCCCTTTCATCCCTTTGGCCCCTTCAGTCAAGACAAGCTCTGCGCCAAAGATTTTCAGCAGTTGGCGCCGTTCCAGGCTCATGGTGTCCGGCATAGTCAAAATTAACCTGTATCCCCGGGCAGCCGCCACAAAAGCCAAAGCAATCCCGGTATTGCCGCTGGTCGGCTCAATGATCACCGTTCCCGGCTTGATGAGGCCGGCTTTTTCGCCGGCTTCGATCATCGCTATCCCGATCCTGTCCTTAATGCTCGACTGGGGATTGAACGATTCAAGCTTGACCAATATTGTAGCCGACAAGCCCTGGGCCAGGCGATGCAACTTAACCAAAGGGGTCTGGCCAATTGTTTTAGTGATATCATCAAATATTTTTCCCATGGAACTCTCCTCCTGTTATATTTTCGCCAGGGCTTGATCGATATCAGCAATGATATCATCAATATGCTCCAGGCCGATGGATAATCTGATAAAATCCGCCGTCACCCCGGTCGCCAGCTGCTCCTCTACCGACAATTGCTGGTGAGTCGTACTAGCCGGGTGAATGGCCAGTGACTTGGCGTCACCAATGTTGGCCAGGTGGGAGATCAATTGAAGCGAATTGATAAATTTCTTCCCGGCTTCAACCCCTCCCTTAATGCCAAAACCAATGATTGCGCCAGCCCCCTTGGCCAAATATTTACGACAGCGCTCCTTTTCCGGGCTGGAGTCCAGGCCCGGATAATTAACCCAAGAAACTTTGGCTTGCTTTTCCAGGTGCTTGGCTACAGCCAGGGCATTTTCCGAATGCCTGGTAATCCGCAGGTGCAAAGTCTCCAATCCCTGTAAAAAAAGAAAAGAATTAAAAGGAGAAACCGCCGGGCCCATATCACGCAAAAGGGTCACCCTGGCTTTAATAATGTAAGCAATATTACCAAACGGCTTTAAGGCTTCGACAAAATTTATCCCATGATAACTGGGATCCGGCGCGGCAATCAGCGGGAATTTCCCACTGGTCCAGTCAAATTTACCCGAATCAACAATCACTCCGCCCAAAGAGGTCCCGTGCCCGCCAATAAATTTGGTGGCCGAATAGACAATAATGTCCACGCCGTGCTTGAATGGCTGAAGCAGGTAGGGGGAAACGGTATTGTCCAAAATAAAAGGAACCCCGTGCTTGTGGGCGACGGCCGCAATCCCTTCCAGGTCTGCAATATCCAGCTTGGGATTGCCAATCGATTCGGCATAAACAGCTTTTGTTTTTGGGCCAACCGCTTGTTCCAGCGCAGCCAGGTCGTTGGATTTAACAAATTTTACCTTGATCCCAAATTTGGGCAAGGTATAGTGGAACAGATTATAGGTGCCGCCGTATAGGTTGTCAGCCGAGACAATTTCGTCCCCGGCCTGGGCAATATTTAAAATTGCCAGGGTAATAGCCGACTGACCACTGGCCAGGGCCAAAGCGCCTACCCCGCCGTCCAAGGCAGCAATCCTTTTTTCGAAAACATCAGTTGTCGGGTTCATCAATCGGGTATAAATATTCCCGAATTCCTTTAAGCCAAAAAGATTGGCCGCATGTTCGGTATCCTTGAATTGATATGAAGTAGTCTGATAAATCGGCACCGCCCGCGATCCGGTTGTCGGATCTGGCTCCTGCCCGCCATGCAACAATAGTGACTCTGCTTTTAATTGATTATCTAATTTACTCATTTTATTTTCCTCCAATATTTTTTATCTGGCCCGGGTCATTTCATCTAAGGCTTGGCCGTTTCCGCCTTAGATGAAATACATTGAGTCCAGTTCCCCGCCCTGCTTGCGCAATTGCCTTATGGCCATTTCCTGCAGCGAAATCGATTCCAGAAAACCAGCGATCTTATTGCCCAATTCGCACCACAATTCCTGGGCAGCACAGCCTCCTGAACGCTTGCAGGTTTTCGGGTTTTCCAGGCAAGCCACAGGCTGAAATTCATCATCCAGTCTTGTTACTATATCTTTCATAGTAATTGTTTCTGCCGGCCTGGCTAACCTATACCCACCCTTAGCCCCCCGCCCGGAAATGACCAATTTAGCAGTTTTTAGCGGCGAAATAACCTGCCACAAATATTTCGACGAAATCCGCTGCCTTTTAGCAATGTCATTCAAAAGGATCAATCCCTTGCCGTCATGCAACGCCAGGTCGATCATTAACCGCAATCCATATCTTACTTTTGTTGATAATCTCATCTTAGTTGTTCCTACTTATATCATTATCGATGCAAACCTGATTAAATTTCACTATACTACTTTGTCTATTGACTTAGTAGTGATTATATATTATCATTTAAAACATGTCAAGACTGTTTCGTATCTTCATATTTCTCGTACTTGGAGTTGGCATATTAAGCTACTATCACTCCTGCCCGCAAACCATAACTGATTGTTGCGAAGTCAGCCTAAATTGTTTTAACCCTTCCCCACCAACAGTGACTTCAGCAACTCCTCCAATTACCATTGATCAGGTTTTTGCCTATATTTACCCGGCAAAAGAAACATTGTTTTATTGTTATCATGAAAGCCGGCTATTCTTTTCCAGCGCATTAATTTTCACCAGGCTTCATCCGCCGCATGGCCCACCCTCTTTTGCAGGTTAGCCGGTTAAGATCCAAAAAAAAGAGGTGTTAAAATGAAAAGTAAAGTTATTATGGCTGTTGCCATATTGATCATATTGGGTTCAACAGTCCTGGCGGCAAGTAAAATTTCCGAGAAATGCTGCTGCGACTGCGCTAAACACTGCCCGACAATGGGGCAAGATAAGTAAGGGAAAAAAAGGGGCCCTCGCAAAGAGGGCCCCTTCCCTTTTATATCAAATCTGTTCAAAAAAGTTTTTATAAAGATGTTTGGCTGTTTTTATATAACGTTCTTTGATTTGAGAATACTTCCGTATATAATTCGCTTTTTTGGACGATCGCGCAAACCAGCTGGCCAGTTTTTTATCGTCAACTTCAACATGAAACTGCAGTCCATAGGCAGATTTTCCCACCCGAAAGGCCTGGTGCTTAATTGGTCGCCCCTTGACCAGCAAGACCCCTTTTGGCGGGATTGAAAATGTATCACCATGCCATTGGAACACCTCAAATTTTTTTGGCAGATCCCTGAAAACCAGATCACCCCGGGCGGCTTTAGACTGATCAACCTGATACCAGCCAAGCTCTTCCTGCCGCCCCTTTCTTACCCGACCGCCAGCCGCCTTGGCCAGCAATTGCGCGCCTAAACATATTCCCAGGTAGGGAATATTTCGCATAATGATTTTCTTAATAAAATCGTTTTCAGCTTTTAGAAAAGGATGCCTGTCTTCTTCGTATACATTCATCGGCCCACCCATGACAATGACCGCCCTTAGCAAGGAAAGATTATGCGGCAACCTGTCGCCCCGCCAGAGATCGACGATTTGATACGGCCAATGCCGATTTTTAACAAAATCAAGCAATGTCCCCGGGCCTTCTTCTTTAACATGTTTAATAAATATAATCATATAATATGAGGGGCAGCCCCCTTATCCATCCGGCACTGCCCCTCATTATAACAATTCTTTAACTAACGGTGACTCTCTGCCTCTCCTTTAACTCTCCCTTCTTCCCCTTGTTCCAGCCAGAGATCCGTGAAAAGTATCCGGTAATGCGAGTAATATGGTCGACATTGCGGCCAGCGGTCAGGATCTGGTCCAGCTTTTCTACCGACAGCTCTTTTAGCGCCTTTGGCTCTATTTTAACCTTTTCATGTTCACCATCATAATGTTCATGGCGAAAATAAAAGTTGCCCTCATCATCATTAGCCCACATAATATGCGGACTAGCTTCCAGGTAACTGCTCAGCTCATTTAGCGTCATTTGACTCACCTCCTTTCTGGTTCAATTTACAGCCATTCGTCCTTGTTGATATTCCCTTGCCGGCCAACAACAATTAGTTTAACCGGCACCTTACGTTTGGCCTGGGCTAGCGCCTGCCTGGCCAGCTGCAACAGTCCCCCACAGCAAGGGACTTCCATAATCATCACCGTCAGGGTATTAATCTTACTCTCGTCAATCAACTCAACCAGTTTTTGCCGGTATATTTCCTGGCCCGCATCCAATTTGGGGCAGGCAATCACCAGATTTTTCCCCCGCAAATAGCTGGAATGGAAATCCCCCAGAGCATAAGCCACACAATCGGCCGACAGCAAGAGATCTTTGCCTTGAAAATATGGGGCCTGGGGAGGGACTAAATGCAGTTGAATCGGCCATTGCCGCAACTCTGATATCTGTTCGGCAGGGGTTGGGAGCTCAAAGGGGGCCGCTTCCCGCTCCTCAAGCGTGATGGCGTCCTGAGGACAATGTCCCAAACAGGCCCCTAACCCGTCGCAATACACATCACTGACCAATCTGGCCTTCCCATCGATCACCTTTATGGCCCCTTCATGGCAATTGGGGACACACAGGCCGCAGCCATTACACTTGTTTTCATCAATATGAACTATTTTACGTTTAGCCATTTTCCTGCTATTGCCCGGCCATTATCAAGCCGACATCATGAGCCGGCTCACCGACCAGTTTCAGATTAAAATTCTTGACCAGTACGTCGGCCACATTTTTTGAAACAAATGCCGGCAGTGTCGGGCCAAGCCTTATCCCTTTCACCCCCAAATAGAGGAGCGCCAGCAAGACAATGACCGCTTTTTGCTCATACCAGGCAATATCAAAGGAAAGAGGCAAGTCATTTATGTCTTTCAAACCAAAGACTTCCTTCAATTTTAAGGCTATAACCGCCAGCGAATAAGAATCATTACACTGGCCGGCATCAATCACCCTTGGTATCCCGCCGATTTCCCCCAGGTTAAGCATGTTGTAACGGTACTTGGCACATCCGGCGGTTAAAATGACCGCGTCTTTTGGTAATTGGCGGGCGACTTGAGAAAAATATTCCCTCTCTTTATGCCGCCCGTCACAACCAGCCATAACGACAAAGCGCTTTATTGCACCAGTTTTGACTGCGGCAATGATTTTATCCGCCACCTGCATTACCGCATCGTGCGCAAACCCGATGGTGATTTGCTGCCCAGCCTGCTCTTTTAAGCCCCCCAATGACAGTGCTTTAGCGATAACGGGAGAAAAATCCTTTGACTGCCCGCTGTTGCGGTCGGCAATATGAGCAACACCCGGCCAGGCTACCAGGCCTGTTGTGAAAATACGGTCTTGGTAACTTTCCAGGGGTTTTTGAAGGCAATTAGTCGTCATAACAATGGCTCCGTTAAAGGCCGCGAACTCTGCTTGCTGATTAAACCAGGAGCTCCCGTAATTACCGGCCAAATGGGCAAATTTTTTCAATTTGGGATAAGCCAGGGCTGGCAACATCTCCCCATGGGTATAAACATTTATCCCTTTCCCTTCGGTCTGTTTTAATATTTCCAGCAGATCGAGCAGGTCGTGCCCGCTGACCAGGATCGCCGGCCCCGTTTTGGTGCCGGTACTGACGACGGTAATTTCCGGCTGGCCAAACGTTTCGGTATTCGCCCGATCCAGCAAGGCCATGGTTTTTACCCCAAATTCCCCGGCCTTTATCACCAGCGCCACCAGCTCATCCGCAGAAATGGCCGGCAGCAATGTAGCCGCCAGCGCCTCATAAATGAAACCGGCAATCGCATCATCAATGTAACCGAGCAGCCAGGCATGATCGGCATAGGCCGCCATCCCCTTTAACCCATAGATCAGCAACTCTTTCAGCGAGCGGATATCCTCATTGGTTTCCGACAAGACACTTGTTGAGACGGGTGGATTATCTCCCTGCCTGTGCTTATTTAATGCGGTTTCGGCCTGCTTAATCAGCGCCGTGATTCGTGCCGGATCAAAATCAACATTGGTAACCGTAGCGAATAAACCTTCAATGACAAATCGATCAAGCTCACGGTCTACTTTGCCGGCTTTTCTTGCCTGGTTGCCCCAATATCCCAGCAGCTTAATCTTCGCTATCAAGTCATCCTGCAGATTAGCCACCCCAGCCGTCTTGCCGCAAACCCCTTGGGATGTACATCCTTGGTTTTTTAACGCCTCCTGACACTGGTAACAGAACATATTCATCGCTTATTCCTCCCTATTTTATTTGTCAGCCCGGATAATTGAATTTTATCTAAGCGCTGGAACAGCTCACGTTGCATAGAGCACAAGATATAATGGACCGGGCATTCTTCCCGCATGAAGCAATGGAAACCTTTTTTAAGGCATTTGTTGAGGGCCAGGTTGGGATCAAGCAGGCGGATAATTTTAGCCAAAGAAACCTGCCGGTTTTTTAGCCGGAAACCGCCCCCCTTACCTTTTTCTCCTTCGACAATTCCCTGACGCACCAACAATTGAAAGATTTTGGCAATAAATGGCCGCGAAATCCGCAGGCGCCGGCTTAATTCGGCCGTGGTCACAATCTGCGCCGGTTTTTGCTTGGCCAGATAAACCAGACAACGGATGGCATAATCAACTTTGCGATTTATTAATATTGTATTCACCCTCCCTTAATCGGACTATTTTTGTCTTATTATAACCACCACCAAGTTTTTGTCAAGCGGTATTTATTATAAAGGGTAAAAGCGTTTTTTTAACATAGGCTGGAGCACATAATATGGGACGACAACTTCCTGCGGCCCATAGGCATACGGAGCAACCTGATAAATTTGAAAAATAAAAACCACTCCTTGGGGGACCAGCAAAAAACTGGCATAGTTGTCCGCTTTTTCTCCCGCCCCCTCTTCTACCCAGCCTTCGGAGCTTAAAACCTGCTTCAGCTGCCCCTGACAATAGCTGGCCACCAAGCCGACCCAATCGGACTTGGGGAGAAATATGTCCTCCACCTGTAACTGCCGGCCAGAAACCAGGTCATAATTGATTGTTTCAATCCAGGCCACCGGGTGCGCCGAACCGGCTTGATAGAGGCTTTTCTCAATCCTGACGGCAATCAGCTCTTTCGACAGATTTTTGACCTGGTAGTCGGCATAAAAATCTGACTTTTGTCCCAAATCAAAGCGGGCATAATTCCTGACATCGTTCTTGAATTTTACCAGCCAACGAAGAACCAACCCTTTGATTAGCTGGTTAAAACTAGCTTCTCCCTGACGGCTGGTCAAGCCGCTAAGATATGGATATTTTGCTTGAATTACGTAACGATTTGACTGTTCTTTAATAACCTTGGCTGTTATCTGCGGCGCGCCATAAGCATTCCCCACCAAAAACAATCCCACGATAATTCCCAACAACTTGCTCATCATTTCTTCCGCTCCAAAAATTGTCGGAGCTTTTCGAAATCAACCTCACGCCGATATAGCGGCCGCTGGTCCTGACGATAAGCGGCCAATTTATCTTCAAAAACCACCCGCCCCGGGTTGAGATAAATGATACCAAGGGGGAACTTTTCTTGTTCAAGGGCCAGCCGGAAAGCTGCCGCCCGATCGGTGGGATCATGTTCCGGCCCCAGTTGATAAGTATGCTCCTTGAACCATTGGAATGTATTAATTTTATTAAAAGTGACACACGGCTGAAAAATATCAACCAGGGCATAGCCTCGATGCATCAAGGCCTTTTTAATAACTTCCTTCGTTTGTTCCGCCTCTCCAACAAACACCCTGGCAACAAATGACGCTCCCAGAGCGACCGCCGTCGCCAAAGGGTTAAACGGCACTTCAAAAACCCCTTCAACCTGGATCGGTGTTTTAAAGCCGATTTGACTGGTCGGCGAGGCCTGGCCTTTGGTCAGGCCATAGACAAAATTATTATGGACCAGATTGACCAGGTTGGGATTGCGCCTGATGGCGTGAATAAAATGATTACCCCCCTCCCCGTACATATCCCCATCACCGCCTTCAGCAATAACCACCAAGGCTGGATTTGCCGCTTTGATAGCCGTAGCCGGAGGAAGCGCCCGTCCATGCAAACCGTTGAAAAAATTACATTTCAGATAATGAGGTAATTTAGCCGCCTGGCCGATCCCGGAAACAATCACCAGGTTATCCGGCTTGATTTGCAATTCCTCCAAAGCCTGTTTAAGGCTGGAGAGGATGCCAAAATTGCCGCAACCCGGACACCAGGCAATTTCACTATTGGGCAGGTCAAATTGGTTCATCCGTTCAACCTCTCAACCAACTCTTCAACCGTAAAGGGGAGCCCGTCATACTTGACGATCCGGTCAGGGATCATCACGCCCAATTTTCGCTGGATCAGCTCGGCAAATTGGCCGGAATAATTATTTTCAATCGAGATAATTTTTTTGGCGGCAGCCAGGTACTTGTGACTTGATTTAGGCAAAGGGAAAACCTGTTGAAAATGGAGCATGGCAACCTTTGCCCGGCCGCTTACCACCAAAGCCTCTTTGATAATCTCTTTGGTTGACCCCCAGCTGACGATCAATGTTTCATAATCAGCCGCCCCAATCAGTTCCGGCTCGATATCAACCAGCGGGGCCAATTTTTTTAAGCGCTTTTCCATCATTAATTTTCGAAGTGCCAGCTCTTCGGTAATATGGGCCGCCTCGTCATGCTCATCGCTATCAACCCCAACCAACCCCGGCCCATAACCAGGAAGACCACGGGGAGAAAGCCCATCCTCCGATAGTTTATAACGTTGATAATCAACTGTTGTCTGGACAAAATAAGACTGATTGCTTGTCGGGCGTAAATCAAACTGCGGCTGGTCATAGCATGAATCAACCAAATACTGATCGGAGAGGATGAAAACCGGTATTTGGTACTGATCAGCCAAAGCAAAAGCCCGGCGGGACAGGGCAAAAGCTTCGGCTATATTTCCCGGCGCCAGGATGACCCGAGGAAATTCACCATGTCCGGAATATAGGGCCAGATTTAAATCTTCCTGGCCCGTTCTGGTTGGCAAACCGGTGGCTGGCCCGGGACGCTGACCCAAACTGATAACTAACGGGGTTTCCAACATACCGGCCAGGCTGACCCCCTCTTGCATCAGGTCAAAGCCGCCACCGGAAGTTGTGACCATTGCCCGGGCACCGGCATACCAGGCCCCAAGAGCCATATTAACCGCACTAATTTCGTCTTCTGCCTGCTCTACCACTAACTCAAATTCGTTGGCTTGTTGGGCCAAAAAGGTCAAAATTCCGGTCGAGGGGGTCATCGGATAGGCGGCAACAAAATTACATCCGCCAGCCAAGGCCCCCAAAGCAATGGCTTCTCCTCCATTGAGCAACAACCGTTCAGCAACCAGGGCATCCGCGACCAGTCTCTTTGGCTTCCCGGCCGGCTGATATTTTTCAAAACCAGCCTTAAAAGCCGCCAAATTGGCGGCAATCAATGGCTCCCCTTTGGCGGCAAAATACTGCCTGATGATTGCTTCGCCCGATCCCAGCTCCAACCCCAGCAGGCCATGAACATATCCAGCCGCGGCAACATTATTATTAAGGTCGGAAACAATCTGCGTTGCAGTGGAGAGTCTGGCAGATAAGTGTTTTGTCCTCCCCGGGCTTAACTCTATTAGCCAATCAATCCTGCGGAGCGGCGCGGCTACCGGTTGGTCAGCGATACGAAAAGAGGTGGAATTTACGCCGCCGCGAACGCGGGACATATATTCTTTGGTGGCAAAAACATGAAGACCGGCTGATTTGACCAGTCGGGCCAAGAGATTTTCCAGGGTTTGAATTCCCTGTCCAGCCTCACCGCTCAAAACAATAGAAATGTCCATCTCATTTACCACCTGATATAGCGCCCACTGCGCAGCCAGCGGCCCAACAGAGTCCCCTGGTTTTTAATTTCAAACTCATGAAATGACCCATCATATTTTCTGGCGACCTTGTAGTTGGGGAGGATATCAACAAAACAATCTGCTTCCGTCGCATAACGCTCATAAGTATAATTGAAATCTGTCTGCCGATGAGCCAGCTTTTTTTTCATGATTTGTTCCACCGAGCGGAAGGGATAATGCTTGTAAATGGGGAAATATTTATATATTTGCCAGCCGATACCTTTGGGGATGGTCAGGTTCCTCTGCCCCAACTCATAATGGATCCCCCGCTTGTTTCTAAAAGAACGAATTTCCAGATATCCCGGACAATACCAGCGTAAACGCTCCTGCACAGATTTGACAGCCGGCAAATCTCGCCCGCGGTCAGAGGTATGAAGGAAAAAGTTCATCACATACCAGTTTACTTTTTCCGCCCGGGCTTTGTCCGCTTCTTCGGCCACCCAATTGGGGTCATCATGCCAAATTTCGTCACCATGAAGCAACGTGAACCACCCTTCAACCGGGAACATTTCCTGGGCTTTGGCCAAAAGAAATTGCCTGGCCCCATCATTAAATTTTTTACCCGGCAATTGATCGATAATTTCCCTATCTTTGAGAAAATATTTTACACAATCATAACTGCGGATAATCTCTTCGGTCCGGTCTGAGGAGCCGTCGAGCACCAGGATTTTGTCAAAATATTTTTTATTGGCCTCCATCACCTCTTCGATCACGTCATCCTCATTATTGGTGATCATCAAGCCAATATTCTGTACCTTCGGCATGTTATAATTCTACCATGAGTTTGCTGATTTTCTTGTTGGCGATCAACCTTTTTAAGCTTTTCATTTCCCCTTATTTTCCCTTGATTGGCGACGAGGGCTATTACTGGCTTTGGGGGCTCCACCCCGACCTGAATTATGTTGATCACCCGCCAATGGCCGGCTATCTTTACTGGCTAATTGGACAGTTGTTTGGGCCCAGCGAATTGGCCATCCGCTCAGCGGCTATCGTTTTGGTGTTGTTGATTTCCGGAGTAATATATCTGACCGCCAAAGAACTGGCCGGCAGGCCAGCAGCCAAAATAGCTGTGATCACTTTTAATCTGCTGCCGCTGTTTTTTGGCGGCGGCCTTTTTCTGGTCCCCCACACGATATTTTTCTTTTTTAATGCTTTGACCTTGTATTTTTTAGTCAGGCTGGATAAGTCCAGAAACCCATTTTACTGGTATCCGGTTGGGCTCTTTTGTGGCCTGACATTATTAAGTGATTTTTATATTATTTTTGTCCTTTTTGGTTTGGCCTTATACCTGTTGTTAAACAAGGAAAACCGTTTCTGGCTTAAAACAAAAGAATTATATTTGGGAGCGATAGCCGCGGCCCTGGTTGCCTCACCTATGCTCTACTGGAATATTATTCACAATTTCCCCTCTCTAAGCTACCACAGCAACCGGCCAACTCCCGATATTTTTGGCAATCTCCTTTTTAATATAGTCTTTCAATCATTGATGTATACGCCAATTATCTTTGGGGCGGCCTACAGCCGTGTTTGGGCTTTCCTCAGCGGCAAAGAGCACAATCTTTTTAACGCTTTAACCAGCGGAGTCTTCCTCCCCTTTGCCATCTTTGGCTCACTGACCCAACTGGGGGCACATTGGCCTTCAGCCACTTATCTCCCCTCAATTATTGAGACAGCCAAGATTAAGCGCTGGGCTTTTAATACCCTGCTCTTTTTTGCCCTTTTGGTCAATGGCTTGGCTTTTGTCTATTATATTTTCCTTTATCCTCTACCGGCAGGAAGTTATGAATTAAATAAAAAGTTGCCTTCATATCTTGCCAGCTTAAAGTTTTCGGCCGGGCAGACCTATTATTTTTCCAACAACCTTGGCCTGGGAGGGCTAGTAGCTTTTCACGGACGGGTGCCAATAACCTTGACTAAAGGGCGGCATCCCCAATATGACCTCTGGGGACAACCGCAGCTGAAAAAAGGGGACAATGTTATTTATTTTATTTTAGATGAAACCCCGCTAAAGGAAAAACTTAAACCGCTCTTTTCCCAGGTCCTGGTTGAGCCGGAAAGAAGAATCTTTGGCAAAGATGCTGACATCCCCAACAAAACAGAAATCCTGATATGCCGAGGGTTTCGGGGCGGGATATTGCCTTGAAGCCGGAAACAATCATCAGCTGGCTGATGGGCCTTTTTCTGCTGATAACATTATTGACTGTCCCGCTGGTCGGCCTGCAAAACGATGACGCGTCCCTCTATGCCCTGGCGGCCAAGAATTGCGTTGTACATGGGCAATGGCTGGCCCAATTTGTTAATCCGGGGGACCCGACCTCTTTTCTGGATAAGCCGCCAGTTGGCATCTGGCTCTTGGCCTGGATACCACAATTGATCGGGGTTAACGAAATTTCTATTCACTTGCCAAACATACTTTATTTCCTCCTATTTCTAGGCATGCTTTACTGGTTAATCAAGCGGCTAGCCGATAAGGAAACAGCCCTGTTGGCAACGTTGATTGCCTCCACCAGCCTAACCCTGGTCACCTTTTCACGGACGCCAAAATTGGATATATTACTAACGGTTTTTTCTACCCTGGCCATTTTCTCTTTTTACGGATATCTCCAAGAAGCGAAAAAAGGCTGGCTTTACCTCTGCTCGCTCGGTTTGGCCCTCGGATTATTGACTAAGAGCGGATTTGGTTTGATCATTCCGGGACTGACCTTCCTCTCCCTAATTATTTTCTCAAAAGAAGCACGATCCAGAACTTCAACCATTTTCACCTCCCTTCATTTTTGGCTAGCTGGGTTGTTATTTTTCTGCCTGGCAGGCGGGGTTCTGTTACTCCAGGCAATACCGCTTCAAGAACAATGGCTGCCATATTTAAAAAGCCTCTCCATCCAAAGCAAATACAATACAAGCTACCTTGCTTTTGGCTGGCATTATTCAATTATCGGTTTTTTATTAGTTACCATCTTTCCTTGGACCCCTCTGCTGTTTGGGCGACCACCCCAACGCAGCCAACTGCGCACACTCGCTCTCCATTGGCTCTGGAGTAATCTGTTTTTCCTTTTCTTTTTTTATAACCAGACAGACTTGCGCACTTTTGTCCCCTTTGCGGTGCCGTTAAGCCTTTTGGCAGGAGAGAACCTTATACAGCTGGTCAGGGGAAATAAGGTCAGGTGGCCAATGTTTTTTTGGAACCTGCTATTTTGGCTGATTTTTACTGCCGCCTTTTTCTTGCTCTGGCAAAAACCTTACAACGGGGATGGGATATTTCTTGGGTCAGCTTTGCTCCCGATTGGGCTTTTCAGTCTTGGCCTGTTTCTGGCGCAAATATTTTACTTTAAACCCTCATACCAAAAACTCTACCTCTTCATAGCGCTGATAATTGCGGCATATGGCTCTTTATTAATAGTGGCCAAACCATTGACCGACTCCTTTAACCCGGACATTAACTGGCCAAACCTTATTAAGAATCAGAGGTTAGCCGGAACCAAGTTTATTATTTATCGCCCCCCGGACAGAAACCTGTTTTACAGCCCAGATCTTTTTTATGTCGATTTCCTGGCCGGGCCGGCCGACAGCTACATCTGGGAACAAGATAAGCTGAAAACTGTTTTTAAAGCTGAAGCCGCCCTGGTATTGTCTGATACAATTAGTTGGGAAAAGCTGAAACTTAAGGGGGAAATTTTAGCTCGGGATAATTATTCGCTCCTGGTCGTTCCCGCCGGAAGAGTTAACTGATATGAATATATTCTTTATACTACTTTTATTTACTATATTTAGACTGTTTTTGGCCAATCTTTTCCCTTTGACTGCTGATGAGAGCTACTACTGGCTCTGGTCCAGACATTTAAGCCTATCTTACGTTGATCATCCGCCAATGGTGGCTTTGATCAATTATTTAACCACGTTGGGCAAGGCCAATCTCTTCCTGCTCCGCCTGGGACCGGCCCTTATCACCTGGCTGATCTCGATTACTCTTTATCATCTGGCCAGAGGACTTTTTAACGAAAAGGTGGCGTTCTGGTCAGCCATCATTTTTCAGATCATCCCCCATTTTTTGGTCATCTGGCTCACCATGTTTGTCGAAGTCCCCCTCGGACTCTTCTGGATAAGTGCTGTGTATCTTCTATATAAAATCACCAGAACCTCAAACCTTGAACTTCGAACTTTGGGTCAATGGCTCCTGCTCGGAATAATCATCGGCCTAGGTTGTTTGAGTAAATACACCATGTTTCTTTTTTGGCCCTGCCTGGCCATCTTCTTTTATCTTGTGCCGGAACAACGCTATTGGCTGAAACGTCCCGAGCCCTATCTCTGCTTTTTGCTCTCCGCTTTTTGTTTTCTGCCAGTCATACTTTGGAACGCCCAAAACAATTGGGTGTCTTTTACCTTCCATGCCGGGAAAGCTTCGGCCGACCCATGGGGGGCACATCTCCTTGAATTTATCGGTGACCAGCTGGTCCACTTTACACCGTTCCTGATATTTGCCCTTTATAATGTCTGGAGCTACGCTTTAAAGCAAAAAGCTGTCGGCTATAAACTATTATTGGCCTTCTCTTTGCCGTTAATAATAGCTTTCCTTGCCCTATCCCTAAAAATCAAGGTTTGGGCCCACTGGCCGGCCGTCGGTTACATCACAGCTATCCCTTTAACTGTTGCTTACATATTAGAGACCGGTAAATCCCTCAAGAGGTTCATGGTCTGGCTGACCTGCTTCTCCCTGCTAATCCTTTTTATCCTTTTCTTCCTTTCTCCAGGCATCGCCCTGCACCAAAAAGAATATGCCAATAATTATAAACTAGCTGCCTATCTACCCAACAACCAAAAAATCTTTGCCGGTACCAATGTCACGACCGCCCTGCTGGAATTTTATAGCCAACGGTCGGTATTTCTGGCCACCGGTTTCCTGATGCCCTCACCTCGCTGGGGCGAGAAACAATATGAGCTGTGGGGGATTCCCAACCTGGCAAAGGGAGAAAATATTATTTATTTTGGTGAAAACAATTCAATGATGCAAATTTTATTCAATAAACATTTCTTAGTTACAGAGGTTCTGCCAAACATTAAAATTGGCTTGATTGAGGATTACATAACTGAAAATTACTATTTTATTGAATTAAAAGGTTTTAAAGGGCCGCCCTCTCACCCCTAGTGCTAAGGCATAAATACGCCGGCGATCTTTTCCCCACAAAATGAGCAGCTGGCCATTTTAAGATTATTTTCTTTCACCTGGAAACCACTCCGTTTGATAACCGCCCGCTGGCATTTGGAGCAATAGGTGTCTTCGGAGCCGGGAATACGTCGATTACCAGTATAAACATAATTTAAGCCCATTTTAAGGCCGATCTCCCTCCCCCTGTTTAAGGTGGCCTCATCAGTTGGCGGGCGGTCAAGCAACTTATAGGTCGGATAAAAACCCGAAATATGCCAGGGGACATCAGCACTTAATTCCTCTTTTATAAAAGAAGCAATTTGCCATAATTCATCATCACTGTCGTTAAGGCCGGGGATGACCAGGGTCGTCACCTCCAGCCATATCCCCAATTTTTTCATCAGTTTTAGGGTCTCCAAGACCGGCTGAAGCCTGGCCCCGCAGATCTGGCGATAATAATCTTCGCTGAAAGATTTTAAATCAACGTTGGCCGCGTCCAGAAATGGGGCAATCTTTTCCAGGGGGGCCGGGTTGATAAATCCATTGGAGACGAAAATGTTTTTTAACCCCTTAGTTTTGGCAATCCTGGCCGTATCCAGTGCAAATTCGTAAAATATCGTCGGTTCGGTGTAGGTATAGGAGATGCTGGCGCAATTATTTACCAAAGCAGAGGCGACAATTTCGTCCGGTTCTGCTAATTGGCCGACTATTTCCGGTTTTTGCCGGTCCACCTGTGAGATCGAATAGTTTTGGCAGAAAAGGCATTTCAGGTTGCAACCGACGGTAGCAATTGAATATGACTGGGAGCCCGGCAAAAAATGAAAGAGCGGTTTTTTTTCGATCGGGTCAATACTGGTTGAAACAACCTTGCCGTACACCAGGGAATATAAGACCCCTGCCTGGTTTTCCCGTACTCCGCAGATCCCCCGGTTCCCGGGCAGGATTTGGCAATTATGGGGACAGAGCTGGCAGTGAACCGTTAAATTTTTTCCCGGTTCATAAAAAAGCGCTTCCCGCATGGGGGAATATTATCACAAAGCTAGCGCTGCCGATAGGCCACATCAAGCCATCTCATTACATCCGGTGGTTGCGTAATCTCGGTCAGCCGCCGGGTCAAGACCTGCTCTGCTGCGAACGGATGCTGCTGCATTAGGTCAAATGATGCCTGACTTGTCTCGGAACCGAACAAACCGACCAGCGAATCAACTCCATGGCAGGGATAAGCCGGGTGGCCCATAAATTCCGTTACCGGTGTCCCGCGCCAGCGGGGAAATAAGGCGGTCAGGCCGGCCCCATCCGCAAGCTGGCCACGAAAAACATTGTAAGCATTATTGGCGGCATGCAGCACATGAGCATACTTAAACAATTGCCTGGCCGAGGTTGGCTGATCAGGAGAAAAGATGCGATGTTGTGCCGGCCAACCAGGGACCGACCTGGCTGCATCCGGACCAACCCAGAGAGGTACAGGGACCAGACGCTTAAAAGCTTCGCCAAGACGAAACATCTGCCAATGCCAATGATCAAGGCTGGCGCCGGAAGCCGTCTCCCCACCGGGGCTACTGTTAAAGTAAAAGCTAAATTCCCGCGGAAACAGGTATTGGAGATCAAAAAGCGCCAGCAGTTCTTCAGGAGAATGAATTATTTGAGCCAGGTCGCCGTTTGGGCTATCTTTACCTTTAACCAGCATCATATGTTCGGGACCAACAGGTTTATAGTTGGCCATTAAATAATACTGTTGCCGGCCTGCTTCGATTACGGCAATCGCCTGTCGATCGAGCACCTGGTCATCACAGAAAGGACAATTGTCCGAAGTGTGTGGTTGATAGATGTCCGCCGACATAATACCAAAAGAGATGTCGTTTCCCCCCCTGGTTCTCCAGGGAGCCAATCTGACCTCATAACGGCCAATTTGCGCCGCTCTGGTTACGGCAGCATCAATTAAAATAGCCCCCGCCCTGACCCGGGCCTGATAGCGACTGAAGACATATTCAGAAAATTCATGTGCCTTCAAACTGACTCGACTTTTTGTGTGGTAATCATAACATCTTAATGAAGTCTTCATTGTGTCCTATTGGTAAATAGTAGCCGCACTGGCCCGTTGAGCCTCAAAAAAAGCCCGCAACTTTTCGCCCGACTCAACTTCAAACAAAAAGCAAAGCATTCGCGGCAACATTAATCTTAAATATGGTTCTTTTTCATTTCCTGCAAGATCAACCGAGTCAGGAGTAATGAAATATCCATCAATAACATGCCAAAAAGCATCATCCTTCGATTGATACTGCGGCTCATCGCTGTGGACCAATCGCCAAAGCATTTCAACCTGAATTTGGCTCAAACCTTTTGACCGGCAGAGCTCTTCGTTTCTTAAGAATGCTTCAATTTTACTTGACGGCCACTGTTCAGCTGCTTCAAGGCGGCCAACATTGAGCATATAGCTGGCAAATATTTTTGACAATGAATCTGCCTCATGGCAGTATTCATCCGGCACCCAAAAAGGATTTCGTCCCGCAACCGATTCAACCAAGCTAAACACATCACGGTCCTGATAAGGGGCATAAACCAGAAAACTGCAAATGCCGCTTGGCCGCCTGGCCAATTCAAATTTCATTGTCCCGACCCGTCCAGGCGCATAGTGTGGCAATATTTTTCCGGCCAGCCGATACGGCTCATCAGGATTGTCCGAATTAATTACCCATTTACCAAAATTCCTACCCTTTGGGACCAGTCTTTCTGGCAAGGGATGTTGCGTCAACCAAATCCAGTGGGGATGCTCCATGACCATCCTGACTTGTGGCAAGCGATTCAATGAAAGAAGGTTTCTGAAGCGTTCCACATTTACCCGATAAGTCGCGGCGATAATCGGTTCCGCCTCGGCAATGTCCCTTTCCGTTTCAACGATAATCGATTGATAGGCATTGTGCAATTCCCGAGGCATATCCGCAGTTACTTTCGCTGCCGCTCCTTTTAATTCATGCAGTTTGGCGTATTTGGCGCTGATTTTACAAAGCGCCTCAAAACCTACCAGGTCCATAAATTCATCTTTACTGATACCAAACAAGGTATAGGCCGCTTCCGGAATTTGTAAATATTCGGCCAGCTCATACAGGTCGTTAGGATGGTGGGCCAAAAACTGACAGCGGGCATTTTGCGCCGCAAAGGAGTGACCCAATTCACGATAAGCCATAAGATTTGCCAAGCCCTTGGCATTCAATAACCCTTTTATCGCTTTTATCCCCATCACCTTTATTGAAAAGGAATATGCTAATTCTGGTTTGCCTGCGAAAGCTGACACCTGTGCAAGCTGTGCCCCTAGGCTGGCCATATTTGGAAGACCATTAGTTGTTACTTTCATATACTAAGCCATTACCCCCGGTGGCCAAGCGGGGAGCTCAACCACTGGCGCAGAAAAAAACAGGGACATTTCCGGGATATAGTTAAACCCCTGATAATAACTGGCATGCGGATGGGCGGCGGTGGCAAAAACCATTTTCGAACCATCAACTGATAATCGGCCTAATCGACGCCACAGTAATGTAACCACCCGATTGTAGGCGGCCATGGATTCATCACCTAATTCGTTTTTCAACAGAGGCAGCAACAGATGAACTTCATCAACTAACAAAACATCGGCTGGCGGAATTTGCGTAACCACCCTGGTCAGTTCCTGTTCTTCCCTGGCGACGGATACCCACAACCCTTCGTCCAGCGGGGCGCCGGCTATGCCTGGTAATTGCCCAAGATCAAGCGAATAAACGTTTTTTCCAGCAGCCAGCAATAGAGGGGTTAGCCGTTTATTCAAGACAAATGATTTCCCGATTTGAACATTGCGGGCAATCACAACGGTCTCCTGGCCGCTTAAGACAACCGACGGATGGCTTTCAAGGGTGGTACCAATTACTGCCGCGGCTTCCTTGGGCCTAACCGGGTGGTGCAGGCAACCGGCCTTTCTGACCCTTGCCCAAGTAAGAGTAATCTCCATGATGAAACTATATCGCGGCTGGCGGGGATAAATTTCAGCGGATCTATTTCAAGCGGGTGATAAGTTGGCTAAATTCAACTTCGCTCTGTTCGCCGGTGGCCATGTTTTTGAGGCCGGCCGAGCCCTTTTTAACCTCTTCATCACCCATGACATAAACAAAAGCAGCTTTAAGGCGGTCAGCATTTTTTAATTGGGCTTTTAAGCTTTTGCCAAGAAAATCCATATCTGCGCTGATCCCAAGCGCCCTGGCCTGACTAAGCAAGGCAAATCCCTGCTTTGTCGCAGCCTCACCAAGCGTGGCAATGAATAATTTAATATTACCTTCATTGGTAATTGGTAACTGGTGATCGGTAATCAGGGAGATGACCCTCTCCAGACCAATGGCAAAACCGATAGCCGGGGTAGCTTTTCCCCCCAGCTCGGCTACCAAATTATCATAGCGCCCTCCCCCACAAACCGCATTTTGCGCCCCTAATTGCCTGGCGATAACTTCGAAAGCTGTTTTGGTATAATAATCCAATCCCCGGACCAACCGGTCATTTACCTGGTATTTAATGCCCAGGTTGCCCAACCACCCCACTACCTGATCAAAATGATTTTTGCATTCCGGACACAGATAATCCAGCGAAGCCGGGGCCTTTTCCAGATATTTCTGACAATGGGCCTCTTTACAATCAAGGATCCGCATAGGGTTTTGCTCTAAACGATCGCGGCAATCCTGGCACATATCAGAGATATGTTGCGCAAAATGCTTTTTAATCGCTCCCCGGAATTCCGGCTGGCATTTTGGACAACCGACAGAGTTAAGGTTTACAACTAAATCTTTTAAGCCCACTTTTTCAAACAAACGAACGCTCAACTCAATCACTTCGGCATCAAGCCGGGGATCGGCTGAACCAAAAACTTCGACTCCCGCCTGATGAAATTGCCTCTGCCGGCCAGCTTGCGGACGTTCATAGCGGAACATTGGGCCAAGATAATACAATTTGGCCAAAGATTCGATAGAAATAAGATTATTTTCTATCCCGGCCCTGACAACGGCCGCGGTAGCTTCCGGCCGCAGGGTCAGGCTTCTCCCCTTGCGGTCAGCAAAGGTATACATCTCTTTTTTGACAATATCGGTGCCACTGCCGATAGAGCGGGTAAATAGATCGGTGAATTCAAAGATTGGGGTGCGGATTTCAGAATAATCATAGAGAGCAAATATTTCCCGACAGGCTTGCTCAACCAATTGCCACAATTTAGCCTCAGCCGGCAGGATATCTTTTGTCCCGCGGGGGATACCATATTTCATGAGAAGATTATATCACAATCGCCGGACTATCCGCCCCCTGGCTCTTTTGCCCAACGGGACATCAAACAGGCGCAAGAACAAAAGCACCAACCCCGCAGATAAAAGGGCAGCGGCAATACCGGCAGATTCGGAAAACAAACTCCCTAACCAGTAGCCCAAAAAAAGGGCTATGAGCGGCCCCAGAAATATAATCATTAATGACATGGCAACCTGTTGGTCGGCAATAGCAATTTCCACCTCATCCCCCACTCTGCCAACCAAATCATTATCCACCTCGATCATCAGCTGCCCACTCTCCCCCTTTTGGCAAGCAGCACAGTGCCCACAAACCGAGTTTTTTGCTAATTCGACTATTGCCCCGCCTCGACTAACGGCAATTATTTTCCCTGTCTCTAACATTATGGGCAAAGTATAACACGCCCTTTACAGCTACTGTACAAACATATCAAACCAGCCTATAATCTTGCTCATCAATATTGGCTCATAAGGAGAAAATATGACCATAGAAGAAATGGTTGTCCACTTGAAAGGCCACCCCAGAAAGATGAAATTTATTGCTTATGCCGCCCTAATCGTTTTTGGCGGGTTCTTTTGTCTTGGCCTAATGTTAATTTCTTTTGTCCCGGAAGGGCTGGACGCTGAAGGCCGCTGGACATTGCGAATTTTATCTGTCATTGCCACAGCCTTATGGATATTTGCTTTGTTGGAAATCAGGAAAAGCCTCAGTTCCTGGGATAAAATTATTGAGGCCATTGTTAACTCTCCGGATAAAATTGTCTGGGTCTATAAGGGGATCACAGTTTTTCATAAGTCTGATGCCGAATTCACAAATTGGCAGCGCTTGTTTATTCACCTGATCGATGGGACAGCAGACAGTTTTACGCTTAGAAAGCCGGAAGCAGTGGCAATCTTAAAATACCTTTCTGAGCATCTGCCCAAGATATCGCTTGGTTGGAGCGATGAATTGCAAAAAACTTATAAAGCCAACCCAAAACTATTGCTTGAGCGGCCACAGAGAAGTGACCAGGTCAGGAAGTTCCCCTATAGATATGTCTACGTCCCGATTTGATTATTGGCGGGATTGAACGGCTGCGTCTGACTGAAATCAGGCAGGAACTGGCCAGCACTGTTTAAATCCTGGATAAAAACATTTTCTAACCCCAATTCAGAAGCATAATCAAGCAAGGGATTATATTCCTCCGGCAGCAGCTGCCGATTAATTTCCGGATATTCACTGGCCCGATATTGAGGAATATATTGGGCCATCAAGCTTAGCCAGATTTTCGGTGAAAGTTCGCGCAAGAAATGTAATGCCGGTTTTGTATCAGCCAGATTATTGGGTAAAACCAGATGCCGGACCAACACCCCTTTCTGGGCCAATCCTTGCTGGTCCAATTTGATATCCCCGACTTGGCGGTGCATCTCCCTGATGCCGGCAGTGGCAACCGCCAGATAATTTTCTCCTCCAGAATAACGGGCGGCCCGCTCATCATTGAAATATTTAAGATCAGGGAGGTAAATATCTATTAAGCCTGATAATTCCAATAATAAGTCAAGCGAATCATATCCCCCGGTATTGTAGACTACCGGTAAAAACAGGCCGGCACGCTTGGCTTCAACTAAGGCTGTCTTGAGCTGCCAGCCATATTGGGTCGGGGATACCAGGTTGATATTATGAGCACCGTCCCTTTGCAGGGCCAGCATCATTTCAACCAACTGTTCCGTCGATGCCTCGGCCCCTTTTTCTGCCTGACTTATCTCATAATTCTGGCAAAAGACGCAACGAAGGACACAGTGGGTAAAAAAGATCGTCCCGGACCCCAGTTGGCCAGAAATTACCGGCTCCTCACCGTGATGTAGACAGGCCGAGGCCACCATTGGGGTTATCCCGGCCTGACATATTCCCCTTTGCCCGGCCAGGCGGTTGACGCCGCATTTATGGCCGCACAATTGGCACTCGGTCAGGAGCTTTGTGTTCATTACTTCATTATAGTATGATTACCCTATGAATTTCACTTGGCTGTTGACTATTGCTAGTGTCTTGCTGACAAGCCTGGTCGGGTTTGTCGGGGCCCTGACACTATCACTCAACCAGGCAACGCTAAAAAGAGCGGTCTTCTATCTGGTTTCATTTTCTACCGGGGCGTTATTTGGCGACGCTTTTATCCACCTCCTGCCGGAAGCGGTCGAAGCCCATGGCTTTACCCCATTTATTTCCCTTAGCTTGATCAGCGGCATACTGACTTTTTTTATTTTGGAAAAAATCATCTGCTGGCGCCATTGCCATATACCAACCTCTTCCGACCACCCGCATCCCTTTGCCTGGATGAACCTGATTGGCGATGCTTTTCATAATGCCATCGACGGAATGGTCATTGCCGGCAGTTATTTGGCCAGTCCTGCACTGGGAATAACCACCACCATTGCTGTCCTGCTGCACGAGATCCCGCAGGAGATCGGGGACTTCGGGGTTTTGGTCCATGGGGGGTTTGATCGCCTGAAGGCGTTAATGCTTAATTTTCTGGCCCAACTGGCTGCGTTAATTGGCGCGGTACTGGTGCTTGGGCTAAGCATTCGCATTGAAGTGCTGACCCAATTTCTGCTCCCTTTTACCGCCGGTGGTTTTATCTATATCGCTGGCTCCGACCTGATCCCGGAGCTAAAAAGGGAAACCGGCCTGAAAAACAGCTTGCTGCAACTCTTCTCCCTGTCGCTGGGCCTCTTACTGATGCTTTTGCTGCTCGGCCTGGAATAAGGGCTGGCTTATTTTACCTCGACAACCTCGGTTTTGACGGCGGCAATATCATTTGGGTTGCTGATATGCCTGACCAAAACAAAACCCGGGCTTTTACCCTGATAATCGGCAGCAACTTCCAAGGCAATCTGGCGCAAACCGCGGAAAGGCAAAGTAATATATTGAATTTTGTCGCTGCCAGTCGACCGTTGGCCATAAATTAGCTCACCCTTGTAATCAGAAAGGATATCAGCCGTCTGCCTGATAGACAGGTTTGACGGCACCGCCACCAGGGCATAATATTCAGTCGGGTCCAATTCTTTGTCTAATGTAATGAACATCGTTGTTTCACTATTGATTTTAAGGTTTTTTCTGTCATATGAGACCTTGAAAAATGGTTTATCCTTTATATAATCATTCAAATTCAACATCACCGGCCGGTCAATCCTGATGATTGAATATTTTGAAGCCGTCAAGACCAGGTCATCCGCCGATTGGAAAATCAGCGGTTGTTCTTTTATACTGGTCACCCGCCGCTGAAGATTGCTTCTGGTTTCAACCCGGCCAAGATTGGTTTTTCCACCCTGCCCCATTGTCACTAACAGGTCAAGAAATTTCACCAAAGTCTGGGGTGCGGAATATACCCCACCAAGCAGGGCCGGCCCCTTGATCATTCCGGGATCCTGGGTGGCAATCATCCCCTTGGCCACAACATTGAAAAGCGGGAAGAAATCGGGGCTGCCTTTGAGATATAATGCCTTGGCATTACCCAGCAAATAGTATATTTCACCGGTTTTTTCAAAGGCACGTAAAAAACGGTAGGTATCATATAGTTTAATAAATTTTAAGTTGAGGTCGCGCTGTTTATCGGTCAGTTTAATGTCCAGAGAATTTTTGACATTGTCCAGATACCATTGGGCAACAGCATCGTCAGTTACCAAGCGATAGACAACTTTTCCGTTGACTGTAATTGGCAGGGCATTTTGGTCTGCCTGTTGCAGTAAGGCCCCTTGCCCAAGTTGTTTAAGTTTGGCGTTGACCGACGTTGACATGGCTGTTGCTTTACTGATTGTCTCGCTGAATTCAACCTTTAATTTTGGTGATTGCGACAAATATTGCGCTGTCAATTCCAGGTTTTTGGCTGCCCAGGCGCTCCAAAGCTGGCTGGGAGCAAGGCCCGGATAAGGCCGGAACAACTTGGCGTCCTGATCATAAAAGGCCTGTTCCAAATCACGGACTGTTTTGTTAAGGTCTGACTTAAGACGGTCGCGCATTCCTTCATCAGAAATAACCTGATGTTCAATCGAACTCAGCAGCATTGCCCTGGCGGCGGCCGCGGCACTCAGCGCTTCTGCGTGCCCAAACCATGAATACATGGTCGTAACAACATTGTTGACCATTCCCGACAATAGCTGCCCGGCATTCATGTAAACCCCAACCCTTTCCCCTTTGCGGATCCGCACCCCTTCGCCATTTGAAACGATCAATTCCGAAAAGGTTGTCATAAACTTGACCGGGTTGCGTAATTTAACCATTTTTTCATCGACTACCCGGCCGTTTTTCTCGCTCAAGGTCAAGTGCAGCTCGCCGGATTCGCCACCGAGCAAGCGGAATGATATTTCCTCCTGCCCTTTGGTGATGGTCCTAACAATAGGCTCGGGTAAACCGGCCCCGGCAAGTTTAAGGATCAATTGATCGCCCGATCCGTTCACCACCAAAGCAGTTGCCGTAATTTCGGCCCCTGGCAAAAGCAAGGGATTGAGGCTGGTTTCCACAAATGACCTCTTCACTACATCAAAATCAGCAATATCGTGCGCATATTCAAAGCCCTTGACGGCCACAAACCTGGCCTGACAGCGCCCGGTCTGCGGCGGAAGTTTAAATTTTGTCAGGACCAGCCCCTGGGTATTTGTCTGAACCAGCCCGCAATAGATGACCTTTTTATCATCAAGCCTGATTTCCGGCTGCTCTGTCGCGGAGATTTTACCGCTAACCTGTTGGTCGCTCTGATAGCTCGAAGGGAGCGGCGGCGGGGAATAGTCATCGGCCGCCGTTTTCTTATAAGAAGTGGCAGGGAGTTGGGATTTGCTGCCGAAACCAAGATTGGGAGTGGCAACCGTTTCTTCTTTGGCAACGCCGGTAAAGTCATGCCAGGAAGAAAAATAATCCGAGAGCGAGCGGGTTGAATCGCCGATGGCTGAAACTAATTTTTCGCTCTCTTTTTCCGATAACACCCGATTGTCATAGATTGTCAGGATGCCAGTTGTGGCCAACCCCTGGTTTGTCGCCCGATCATAAACCCTGACTCCGACCTCGTATTCCTGCAGCGGCCCTCCGGATGATTTGGGAGTTTTTACCTCACAGGCCAGAGTGCTGGGAGTAAAAACAATTCCCCAACCCTGATAGAATTTCTTTGTCCCACCTAAAAAGCCGGCAATGACTATCAGGGAATACGGTGATTTTACGCTAATTTTCAGCTCCCTGCCGGCAGGTAAATTCTGGGCCACGGGTATTTCCGTCACGGCAAAATAATCATCGCCAGCTTTTGGAGTAAAAACAGCTATGCGGGCATTAAAGAGATTTTTTTTGACTTTAATTTTGGTCAGACCGCCGGCAGCCACTGGTTCAAACAATTCCAGCGGATCATCGGCTTGCGTCCCCTCGAGTAAATAGTATATATCGCGTCCGGTAATCGCCTTTGTCCCGGCATACGGCGCCACAGTCCCCAGGAATTTATTGGTCAACCCTTGTGACAAAGCAAAGGTACGTCTCTCTACGTGGCCGGATTTGGCGAAAAGATGGCGAACGCTCCCTTTGGGGGTAATAACTTCTATTTCAAAGGGGCCGGAATGGCTACTGACATCTAAGACTGTTTCCAGCCAGCCGTTTTTTACTTCTTGGGTAACCATCGGCCCGGCTTCTATTCCATCGCAGCCAGGCAGGAAACAACGGCTCAAAATCTGAACCTTGCCCGAGTAAGGTTGATTGAGTATTCTGATTTGATTTTTGACATTCAACCCATTTCCCCACCTGACCCCCACCCCTTGGGCATTACCGAGGAACCAGCCGCCCGAGACCTTGGGAAGCTCCTTGGCATCAGTCAGATTTTTAAACTCATGAGCAAAGGAGACCGCCCCCAAAGCCCCTTCAATGACAGAAAATGTCGTCAAGTCTTCAAACTTTTTACTGGTTAGCTTGGCGGTAACCTGGTATTCGCCAAGTTCCAGGCGGGTTTTACTCCCCTGCATAATTTTGGCAACAAGCACTCCATTGGCATCCAATCGATATTTTCCCACCAGCTGCTTGTTGGCATCTTTTTTCATCAGCCAGATTTCCACGGTTTGATTGGGATAGTTGGGGAAAAGGGCTTTGAGATAGACATCTTCGTTCGGCCAGTAGGTCGGCTGGTCAACGGTCACAGAAACCAGATGTAAACGGACCATTTCGGGGGCAGTCTTATTGAGGCTAAGGATTTTTTGGGCTTTTTCATCATATGAAAATACACCAGAATTTTTGGGGGCCGGTTTTTCGGAAAAGCCAAAACTACCCAAGGCCAGCAGCAACAGCAAGAGCGGCAGAACTTTTTTCATGGCAGAACACTCCTTTTATTAGGCGGTTAAAGGTGAGTTTTTGTCTTCATCGTCGTCAGCAAACAGCAGGACGGCCGCGGATAGGACAGTTGTCCATAAGCCCCGCTGGCCAATAGCGCTTTGCGTAATGTGTGAAGTTTTGACTATTTTATCGGACAATTTCCAGAGCTCCTGGCGTTCGTCCCAGCCGGTGTTTTCATCAAACGGGACGCCCAGGGTTGTCGCCAGCATCTGGGCGGCGATATCCTCGGCATAATCGCCACATTCTTCATCTGTCTGCCCATGCGCGTGATGTTCGCTTAAATATCCGTAGGAATTATGGTCGGAAGGGATAGCCAGACCGACAGAAGCAGAGATCAGGCGATGTGGCTCATTGGTCTCGTTACGCGACATGACAATAAAAGTTATTTGCCCTGGTCTGACATATTTGAGCCCTTGTTCTTTGGGGATTAATTTGCATCCGGGAGGAAAAATACTGGAGACCTGGACATAATTGACGGCTTGGATCCCGGCGTCGCGCAGCGCCATCTCAAAACTGGCCAGTTTCTCTTTGTGGCGGCCGACCCCTTTGGTTAGAAATATTTTATCGGGAACAAGTCTGCTCATCTAATTACACTTGATATTAATTTAATTCGCTGTCCTTGTCAAACATTAATGGCGCCGGCGTCTGGCACCAAAAGAACTTTTTCCCCGGTCACGCCAATGGCTGCCATAGCGTTTCGGAGCAGCGGCTGCCGACTGATAAAAACTTTCTGCGGCCAGCTCGGCATGTTTGGCAATAGGCAAAACAGTCCTGATCAGCCGTTCAATGTCTTTGATGTCTTTCCCCTGGTCGGGAGTGGCAAACGAAATAGCCCGCCCTTCTTTTCCAGCACGGGCGGTCCGGCCAATACGGTGGACATAATTATCCGGGTCTTCCGGCAAATCATAATTCAAGACCAACTCGATCCCGGAAACATCGATGCCGCGGGCCGCGATATCAGTAGCGACCAAGATCCGATATTTGCCGGATTTGAAGCCTTCCAGCGCTTCTTTACGCTGGAACAAAGACCGGTCAGAATGGATTTCCGCGGCCGAATACCCCATAGCTTTTAAATCCCTGGTCAGCCGGGTAGCCCCGCGTTTTGTCCGGGAAAAAACCAGCACTGTCCCATGGTATTGCGTCAATAAAAAGCCGAGCAGCTTGACTTTCCCATCACGTTGAACAATGTAAACCTCTTGGACAACCTTTTCCGCAGCTGTGCCGGTTGGCGCGATTTCCACCTGCAGGGGAAGCTTCATATATGACCGGGCAAGCCCGACAATTTCGTTGGGCATAGTAGCCGAAAAAAGCATAGTCTGCCGCTCTTTGGAAACATGCTGGAGAATTTGGTTAATTTGCGGCGCAAAACCCATATCTAACATCCGGTCGGCTTCATCCAGCACCAAAATAGCCACATCATTCAGGACAAGATTGCGCTGCTGCAGGTGATCAATCAACCGTCCAGGTGTAGCGACAATGATCCTGGGAGCGCGCCGCAGCGACTGTAGCTGGTGAAACATCGAAGCCCCGCCAATCAAAACAGCCGTCCTGATGCCAGAAGGGATGACAAATTTTCTTAAGGCTTCATCTACCTGGAGCGCCAATTCACGGGTTGGCACCACGACCAGCCCCTTCCCTTTAATTTGCGCCAAACGTTGGATCATGGGCAGGCCAAAAGCCATCGTTTTACCGGTCCCGGTTTGGGCAATCCCAATAATGTCTTTCCCCTCAAGGGCCGGGGGGATGGCTTTGTGCTGAATTGGGGTTGGAGTCGTAAATTTAAGCTTTTCAATAATTGAAAGCAGGCCGGGGGCTAAACCCAAGCCGTAAAAGCTGCTCTGACTGTTTGCATTCATTACCATATTATAACATTAATAGTCGTGGAAAGCTTTAGATGGCAGGGAGTTCGGAATTCCCCATTAGCCAGGTATCAACTGCCCGGGCTGTTTTGCGCCCTTCGGAGATTGCCCAGACAATTAAAGACTGCCCTCGCCGCATATCGCCAGCCGCAAAAACACCTTTGGCCGAGGTTTGAAAATTGGCGTCTGTTTTGACGTTCCCGCGCTGATCGAATTCAATCTTTAAATCTATCAGTAATTTATCATGGACCGGATGGAGAAAACCGAGCGCCAGGAAAACCAGGTCGGCCTCAAGGATAAACTCCGTGCCGGGGATTTCTTTTAGCTTTTCATCGACTTGGACACATTTAAGCCCGGTTACTTGTGCGCCACGGCCTAAAAATTCTTTTGTGGCAATAGACCACTTACGGTCACTGCCCTCTTCGTGACTGGAAGTTGTCTTTAATACATTAGGGTAAAACGGCCAAGGCTGGTTGGTCGGGCGTTTCTCACCAGGCTTGGCCAACAGTTCAATCTGAACGACGCACACCGCCCCCTGACGATTGGCCGTACCAACGCAATCAGATCCGGTATCGCCACCGCCGATAACCACCACCCGTTTTCCTTTGGCATCAATTGACAATTTGTTTCCATCGACAAAGCGGTTCGATTGGGTCAAATAATCCATGGCAAAATAGATTCCTCCAAATTGGCGGCCGGGGATCGGCAGGTCTCGTGGTTGCCGGGAACCGCCGGCCAAGACAACCGCGTCATATTTTTGCAGGGCACTTTTATCCTGGATGTAGGCGCCGGGCTGGAAGGTTATCCCTTCTGCCTGCCACAATTTTATCCGGCGATCAAGAATAGATTTTTCCAATTTAAAATCCGGGATGCCGAACCTCATAATGCCGCCAATTTTCTCGTCCTTTTCAAAAACCGTGACTGAATGGCCAGCGCGGTTTAATTGGGCCGCGCATGACAAGCCGGCTGGACCAGAGCCAACAACGGCTATCTGCTTGCCTGTCCGCCGGGCCGGGGGTTGTGGTTTGAGCAAATTATGTTTAAAGCCATGTTCAATAATGGCCAGTTCGTCTTCTCTTATTGTCACAGGTTCGTCGTTGATCCCCAAAACACACGCTGATTCGCAAAGGGCGGGACAAACCCGGCCGGTAATTTCGGGAAGATTATTTGTCGCTTCCAGTAATTCCAATGCCCTGGCCCAATACCCGCCAAAAACCAGATCATTCCATTCTGGGATATAATTACCGATCGGACAGCCCCAATGGCAAAATGGTGTCCCGCAATCCATGCAGCGCGAAGCCTGTTCCCGGCAATTTTCGTCGGAGCGCAGCTCAAATACCCGATCGTAATCTTTGACCCGCTCGCAAACAGGCCGGTAAGCTGTCTTATCCCTTTTTACCTTAATAAACCCTTTTGGATTACCCATCGGACACTCCTGTCTGATCGGCAGAGGCCGCTAAAATCCTCTTGTATTCCAGCGGCATAACCTTAACAAACCTGCTTTTGGCCTTGGCATAATCATCAATAACATTGGCCGCCAAAGTGCTGCCGGTATAAGTCCGGTGCCTTTCCAGCATCCTTAAAATCAATTGCTCATCCTCGGGAGTCGGTTTTTCCAATTCAACCATTTCTAAATTACAATGACTGGCAAAGCGGCCAGCGAGGTCATATACATAGGCGACTCCACCAGACATGCCGGCGGCAAAATTCCTGCCGGTCGGCCCAAGTACAACCACCCTGCCACCAGTCATGTATTCACAACCATGGTCACCGACCCCTTCGACAACAGCGTAAAGGCCTGAATTGCGAATGCAAAATCGCTCTCCTGCCACTCCACGGATATAGGCTTCGCCAGCGATGGCCCCATAAAATGAGGTGTTACCCATAATAATATTTTCTTCCGGTTGATAGGTAGTTTGGCGGTTAGGATAAATGATAATTTTGCCGCCGGAGATCCCTTTACCGACATAATCATTGGCCAACCCCTCTAACTCAAAAGTTACGCCGCGGGCCAGCCAGGCGCCAAAACTTTGCCCGGCGATACCATTGAATTTGACCTGGATCGTATCTTCCGGCAGGCCGCTATCGCCATACTTTTTACACAGCGCCCCGGAAAGCATCGCTCCAGTAGTCCGGTTGATATTACTGATCGGGCTTGTAAAAGCTATCTTGGCACCTGATTCCAGGGCTGGTTTGGCCTGGACAATCAACTGGCGGTCAAGCACCTGGTCAACCCCGTGGTTTTGTTCAATGGTCTTTTTCGTCTTGATCTTCTCTGACACCTCGGGTTTATATAATATTTTTGAGTAATCGATCTTCCCGGCTTTCCAGGGGGCCAGGTCACGGTTAAATTCCAGCAGGTCGGTCCGGCCAATCATTTCGTCCAGCGTTCTGATCCCCAGTTGGGCCATAATTTCCCGCAGCTCCTGGGTCACAAAACGCATGAAGTTAATGACATATTCGGGACGTCCGCTGAAACGATTGGATAAATATTCATCTTGGGTGGCTACACCGACCGAACAATTGTTTAAATGGCAATGACGCAGCATTACGCAGCCCATGACAATCAGCGCCGCCGTACAAAAACCGAATTCTTCCGCCCCCAGCAGGGCAGCAATAGCCACATCACGGCCGGTCCGCATTTGCCCATCGGTTTGCAAGCGGACACGGCTGCGCAAATCGTTTAAGACCAGGGTTTGATGGGTTTCGGACAATCCCAACTCCCACGGGAGGCCGGCATTTTTTATTGAGCTGATCGGTGAAGCCCCGGTCCCGCCATCACCACCAGAGATCAAAATCATATCGGCATGCCCCTTGGCTACCCCAGCCGCAACAGTCCCGACCCCGACCTCGGACACCAATTTAACAGAAATTCGCGCGGACGGATTGACATTTTTTAGATCAAAAATCAATTGGGCCAGATCTTCGATCGAGTAAATGTCATGGTGCGGCGGCGGGGAAATTAAAGTTACTCCAGGTGTAGTGTAGCGGGTCTTGGCGATAATGCTGCTAACTTTATGCCCCGGCAGCTGCCCCCCTTCGCCAGGCTTAGCCCCTTGGGCGATTTTAATCTGCAATTCATCGGCGTTAACCAGGTAATTTGTCGTCACTCCAAAGCGGCCGGAGGCGACTTGCTTAATAGAGCTGCGTCGCTCATCCCGGAAACGATCGGGGTCCTCCCCACCTTCGCCGGTATTGGAGCGCCCGCCAAGCCGGTTCATGGCCAGGGCCAAAGTTTCGTGGGCCCCACGGCTAATGGAACCAAAGCTCATCGCACCGGTAGCAAAGCGCTTTAAAATGCTTTCTGCCGGCTCAACCTCAGCCAGGGGTATGGGTTGGGAATTTTTAAATTTCAATAAGCTACGCAAAGTCGTCGGTTGATCGGACTGGTCATTAATTAGCCGGCTAAATTCCTGAAAACGGGCATAATCTTCTTTGCGGACGGCATCTTGAAGCGCGGCGATGCTCTCGGGGTTCCAAAGATGGAATTCGCCATCACGCTTCCACTGGTAAACACCGCCGCTGGCCAGCTGTGAAGCTGATAATATATTTTTAGGAAAGGCCTCTGTATGTCGAGCTAACACCTCTAAAGCAATGGTTTTAAAATCGACGCCACCGATCCGCGAGGGTGTCCCGGCAAAGCAGTGGTCAACAACCTCTTCACCAACACCCAAAGCTTCAAAGATCTGCGCCCCGCGATAGCTATGGAGCGTGGAGATCCCCATTTTGGAGAGGATTTTGAAAATCCCCAATTCCACAGCATGAATATAATTTTTTTCCGCTTTGGCCCGGCCGACGGTAACTTCTTTTTCGTTTACCAGCAAGGAGATTGCTTCGTAGGCCAGGTAGGGATTAACACAATCTATCCCGTAGCCAAACAAGAGAGCAAAGTGATGGACCTCCCGCGGTTCGGCACTCTCTAAAAGCAAGGCGGTCTTGGTCCGCAGGGCCCGACGGAGCAAATGATGATGTACCGCCCCAGTGGCCAGCAAGGCAGGGAGAGCGGAATGCTTTTCATCCACGCCCCGGTCGCTTAAAATAACGAATGAATAGCCGGCCTTAATCGCTTCTTCGGCCTCAAGACAAACTTGATCTAATCTGGCCTTAAGTTCCGCCGGTTGACCGGCCAGAAAAAGCAGAGAAATAGTTTTTGTTTTAAAATCCTTCGCCTTGATATCTTTGATCTTGGCCAGTTCCTGATTAGTCAGGATGGGACAATTAACCAATAATTTATGACAGTGCTGGGGGGTTGCCTCAAAAATGCTCTTTTGCCCGCCCAAATAGCTTTCCAGGGACATAACCAGTTCTTCCCGGATTGGGTCGATGGCCGGATTAGTTACTTGAGCGAAAAGCTGTTTAAAATAAAAATAAAGGAGTTGCGGTTTTTTGGACAGGATCGCCAGCGGAGTATCATTCCCCATCGAACCGATCGGCTCTTTACCCTCTTCAGCCATCGGCTTGAGGATAACTTTTAGATCTTCCCGGCTGTAACCAAAAGCTTTTAGCTGTTGCGACAAATTATCTATTGTTTGGATCGGTTTTTCTCCGCCCGGCAGGTCAGTCAAGGCCACCAGATTATCCCGCAGCCATTCGCCATATGGCTGGGCAGAAGATATTTCTTCTTTTATCTCTTCATCATTGATGATCCGTCCTTTTTCGGTATCGATATAAAAAAGCTTTCCCGGCTCCAGACGCCCAGAATGGACGATGGATTCCGCTTTGATGTCGAGAACGCCAACTTCGGAAGCCATGACAACCATCTCTTGATTAGTTACGATGTAGCGGGCAGGACGCAAACCATTCCGGTCAAGTACCGCACCAACTCGTGTCCCATCGGTCAAGGCGACAGCCGCCGGACCATCCCATGGCTCGACATAACAAGTATGATATTGATAAAAGTCCCTGACCGGTTTGGCCATCAATTTATTATGTTCCCAGGCTTGCGGGATCAACATCATCATCGTGTGGGCCAGCGAACGTCCTGACAGGGCTAACATTTCAACCACGTTGTCCAAAGCGGCCGAATCACTGCCTCCCGGCACAATCACATCAATCCCCCGGGCTTTCATCCAGTTAATATTTCCACGCAGGGTATTGATCTCGCCGTTGTGAGCAAGAAAACGAAAAGGCTGGGCCAGGTCCCAGGTGGGAAATGTATTGGTACTGTAACGGGAATGGACCAGGGCGATGGCGCTGGCCAATCGCGGATCACGCAGGTCAACAAAGAATTTTTCCACCTGATCAGGCATTAGTAAGCCTTTGTAAAGAAAAGTCCGTGATGAAATATTGGTAACGTAAAAACAGGATTTTTGCTTGAGTTGTGAGGCTTGGACAGCTTTTTCGGCCTGGCGCCGCAGTTCATATAATTTACGCTCAAAATCCAACTGGGTTGGCAGCTGCTTAGCACAACCGATAAAAATTTGCTCAATCACCGGCTCACTCTGTCTGGCCGTGACACCGATAGCAGAATTGTCGATTGGGACGGCCCGCCAGCCCAGCAGCTGTTGGCCAGAATCCTTGATCGCTTGCTCGACAGCTAGTTTACAGAACCGGCGCTCTGCCTCATCAGTAGGCAGAAAGATCAGCCCGCTGCCGTAATTACCAAAGGTTGGTAAACCGGGAAAAATAGCCGTAAAAAAATCGTGGGGAGTTTGGATCAAAATCCCGGCCCCGTCACCCGTCTCGGGATCGGCCCCAACCGCGCCCCGGTGCGCCAGACGGTTCAGGACCTCTAAGCCCTGCTTAACGATCTGGTTTGATTTTTTCCCCTTGATATTAACAACAAAACCAACACCACAGTTATCATGTTCAAATTGCGGGTCATAGAGACCCTGTTTTTGGCAACGATCTGGCATCACTGTTTCTTAATCCCCAACTTTCTGAGCTTATCTCGTAAAGTATTGCGGTTGATCCCCAGGATCCTGGAGGCTTCCAATTGATTCCCTTTTGTGGAAATAAGCACTCGCTCCAATAACGGCCGCTCTAATGATTCTACCAAAAATCGATAAACATTTCCTTCATGTTCTGAAAAAAATGATTCTGCCAATTGATTTATTTTATCTTCAATAAACATTTATGCCTAAACTTTGTGCAGACTGGGACAAAAAGAAGCGGGATGTCGCCACCCCGCTTCTATACAAACTGGATCATGATCACAAAATAGTTAATAGCTCCTGGTATTTCGCCATCGGCCAGAAACCGTCCGCCACCATGGTTTCAGCCAGGTCAACACTGGCGCGCAGTTCATTTAGCGCCTCGGCTCCATTTTTGGCATACAGTTTAGCCTTCTTCTCCAAGTTTTCTTCCTTTTCGCAAACTGCGATGGCTTTTTCCAGCCCTTTAATGGCGTCCTTAATCCCGGCATACAGTGAAGAGGCGGCCTTCAGGTCAGCAGCCATGGCACTAGTTTTGGCCGTCACCTTGACCGCATTGCCTAACACGGATATCTGATCAAGCACGGCGGGAAGTACCAACGTTTTAGCGATATTCAGGCCAGCCTTAAGCTCGACATCCTTGATTTTTACATATGTATCAAGCTTGATCTCAACCTTTGAGTGGAGCTCTCTTTTTGAAAGAACGCCGTATTTCTCATACAGTTCGGCATTGTCCTTGACCAACATCAAGTCCAAGGCATCGGGAGTATTTTTGGCATTGGGCAACCCTCTTTTTGCCGCTTCTTTGTGCCAGGCTTCAGAATAATTGTTCCCTTCAAAACGAACTTTCTTTGTTTCTTTTAGAACATCCTTCATGACCAGGATGGCATTTTCCTTGACATTCCCGCCTTTTTTCGCTGATAACCGCTTGGCTATCTCATCATAGCCGTACGCAACGATCAGGTTCAGGGTCGTTGCCGCTTCCGAGCAGTTCTGTGATGAACCGACGGCGCGGAATTCAAATTTATTCCCGGTAAAAGCCACCGGGGATGTCCGGTTTCTGTCGGAAGTATCCTTGGCGACTTTTGGCAGGTTCTTAACGCCCAGGTTAATATGGGCTAAACTTTTTTCGTTGACCTTGTTGCCAATCCCTTCGATCTCATCCATCAATCCAGAAAGATATTCGCCCAGGTAGACCGACATGATGGCTGGCGGGGCTTCGTTGGCACCCAGACGGTGATCGTTCCCGGCATCGGCAACTGCTGCCCGCAGCAATCCGCCAAACTTGTGGACACCAAGAAGTATTGCCCCCAGGGTCAGAAGAAAATTAATATTCTTGTTCGGTGAATCTGACGGTTCCAGATAATTGGTACCATTTTCATCACCCATTGACCAGTTGAAATGTTTGCCAGAACCGTTGACTCCGGCAAATGGCTTTTCGTAAAGTATGGCCACCATCCCGTGCTTGTCAGCCACGCGGCGGATGATTTCCATCAACTGCAGATTGTGGTCGATAGCCAGGTTGACTTCTTCATACAGAGGGGCAATTTCAAACTGGTTGGGAGATACTTCGTTGTGGCGGGTTTTTGACGGGATTCCGTGCCGGTACAGTTCGGTATCAAAATCCTCCATGAACATCATGACCTTATCTTTGATCGCACCAAAATAGTGGTCTTCCAACTGCTGCCCCTTGGCCGGCGCGGCGCCAAACAGGGTTCGGCCGGTTATCCGCAGATCGGGTCGCGAATCAAATAATTCTTTAGAAACAAGAAAATATTCCTGTTCCGGACCACCATAGACCTTCATCTTCTTAACTGAGTTGTTCCCCAGCAGCCTTTGCAGCTTGATCGCTGAATCTGTCAGGGCTTTCATGGAGCGAAGCAGAGGAGTTTTCAAATCCAAGACTTCACCGGTCCAGGAAAGGTAAACAGTTGGGATAACCAGGGTCTTAGTATCGCCAGCCTCCAGTAAAAAGGCCGAGCTGGTCGGGTCCCAAGCAGTATACCCTCTGGCTTCAAAGGTTGAGCGTATCCCACCGGAAGGAAAGCTTGAGGCATCCGGCTCTGATTGGATTAGTTGCTTGGCACTGAAGCGTTCAATCATTTCTCCGTCTTTGCCATAGCTAAGAAAAGCATCGTGTTTTTCGGCCGTACCGCCGCGTTGGGGCTGGAACCAGTGGGTAAAATGGGTGGCCCCATTTTCAATTGCCCATTCCTTCATGGCGTGGGCGACATCACTGGCAATGGTTTCATCCAGCGGTTCACCGCTCTCTACGGTCGCCACCAGCTTGGCGTAAACCTCTTTACTTAACTTTTCCTTCATCACCTTTTTGTTGAATGTTAACTCCCCAAAAATCTGACTTGCCGTTTTTGCCATTACCATCATTCTCCTTTTTTGTTATTATAAATGCCCAATTCGTCCTTCGATTTAAGCAGTCACATTATAACATAGCAAGAAAGTAGCCAAACCTGTTTTTGCCTATAAAATAGGCATTTTTTGGGCCAAGGCAAACAAATACCAATACAATTTTGTAGATATTGCTGACTTTTTCTACTTTTTTGTTATTTAGACGACCTGCTCTCCCCGTTCTCCGGTCCTGATCCTAACAGCCTGCTCAACTGGTAAAACAAAAATCTTGCCATCTCCAATATTCCCCGTCTGGCAGACACCGGTAATTATCTTTATCACCGTTTCCGCCTGTTGATCATTGACTATTATCTCAACTTTTATTTTAGGCAAGAACTCAACCGTGTATTCACCAACTCGCCATTCAAGAGTTATCCCTTTTTGCGCCCCCCGCCCGCGCACATCGGTCACAGTCATGCTGCTCAACCCCTTGGCGTCCAGGGCTTCCCGCAATTCATCTAACTTTTCCGACCTGATTATGGCTTCTATCTTTTTCATGTTGCCTCCTAAGCGCATTCCGCGTGTTGGGAAATATCCAAGCCAACCAGCTCTTCATTATCTCGTACCCTTAAACCAACAGTTGCCTCGACAAACTTGGCAATCAGCCAGGTCAGGCCAAAAGACAATGCGGCAATAAATAATGTTGCCAGCAATTGAATTGTAAATTGATGAGCGTTGCCATAAAGCAGGCCATCGGCCCCGGCCGGATTGATCGCTTTGCTGGCAAAAATCCCCAAAGCAATTGCCCCCCATAACCCTCCCATCCCATGACAAGCAAAGACATCCAACGATTCGTCGATCCTTAGCTTCATTCGTAAGACAATCATATAATATGAAATAATTGAAGCAACAACTCCAATAATTAAGGCAGAAAGGGGACTGACAAAACCAGAGGCTGGCGTGACTGCCGCCAGGCCAACAACCGCTCCTGTTGCCACGCCTAAGACACTTGGCCGCCGGTGCAGCCAGCTCAAAATCATCCAGACAACAGCCGCGGCCGCTCCGGCCGTATTCGTCGCTACAACAGCAGAAGCCGCCAAGCCGTTGGCCGCCAGGGCCGAGCCGCCATTAAAGCCAAACCAACCAAACCAAAGTAGCACTGCGCCAATAACAACCAAAGGAATATTACTGGGCTCCATATTATCCTTACCATAACCCTTTCTTTTACCAATTACCAGGGCAATGGCCAAGGCTGAAAAGCCAGCCGTGACATGGACAACAATCCCTCCGGCAAAATCAAGCACCCCCAGCATCCTCAGCCAACCGCCCACCCCCCAAATCCAATGGGCTACTGGATCATAAAGTAATGTTGACCAAAGCAGAATAAAAAGCAGGAACCCGGAAAACCTGATTCTCTCCACAAAAGCCCCCACGATTAACGAAGGGGTGATAATGGCAAAAGCGGCCTGAAACAACATAAAGGCCAAAGCGGGAATTGTCGCCGCATATGCCGCTTCGGGCAGGGCTCCCACCCCATTCAGACCGAGCCAGTTTAAATTCCCGATCAAACCATGAACAGTCGGGGCAAAAGAAAGAGAGTAACCAAAAAGCACCCATTGAACGCTAATCACCAACAGCGCGGCAAAACACATCATAATGGTGGAAAGAATATTTTTTCTTCTCACCATGCCACCGTAAAAGAATCCGACCGCCGGCGTCATTAATATAACTAAGGCCGTTGAAATCAAAACCCAAGCCGTGTCACCAGAATTAACCATCTGTTTCCTCCTTGGTCAAATATAACTGACCAAGCAAGATAGTTGCCACGCTGAGAATCGATCAAAACGGCCTTAATCTCTACAAAATTGTCTTAAAGAATCTTTTCTCCCCGCTCACCAGTCCTGATCCTGACCCCCTCCTCGACCGGCAGGATAAAAATCTTGCCGTCACCGATATTGCCTGTCTGGCAAAGACCGGAGATCAATTTAATCACCGATTCAACCTGTTTGTCGGGCACCACTAATTCCAGCTTGATTTTGGGCAAAAACTCAACCGTATACTCGCCTACTCGCCATTCCAGGGTAATCCCTTTTTGAGCCCCCCGCCCTTTGACTTCGGTCACCGTCATTCCGCTTAAGCCGATGGCGTCAAGCGCTTCGCGCAATTCTTCTAATTTTTCCGGCCGCACAATGGCTTCAACTTTTTTCATGGCTCATCCCTCCTTATGCTGTCTCCGCATGTTGTGAAATATCCAAACCGACCATTTCTTCATTATCACTGACCCGCAGGCCCATGGTTAGGTCGATCAATTTGGCAATCACCAAAGTCACGACAAAGGCAAAGAGTGCGGTAACCGCGGCAGTGAACAATTGGATCCAAAAAAGCTGCGGATTGCCAAATAGTAAGCCATCAGCCCCAGCCGGATTGATCATTTTACTGGCAAAGATACCGGTTGCCACTGAACCCCAAAAACCACCGATACCATGGCAGGCAAAGGCATCCAGAGATTCATCAATTCTCAGCTTCATGCGTAAAACAATCATATAGTAGGAGATAAAGGCAGCTATTCCCCCGATCACTATGGCTGAAAGAGGATCGACAAATCCTGAAGCTGGAGTAATCGCCACCAGGCCGACAACTGCACCGGTTGCCACCCCCAAGACACTTGGTCGGCGGTGAAGCCAGCTTAACAGCATCCAGACAACAGCTGCTGCCGCCGCCGCCGTGTTGGTCACTAGAACAGCCGAGGCAGCCAAACCGTTAGCAGCCAAGGCTGAACCACCATTAAAACCGAACCAGCCAAACCACAACAGTACCGCACCAATGACTACCAACGGAATATTGCTTGGCTCCATATTGTCTTTGCCATACCCTTTTCTTTTGCCAATAATCATGGCAATAGCCAAAGCCGAGAAGCCGGCCGTAATATGAACCACTGTCCCTCCGGCAAAATCAAGCGCCCCCAGGGCCCTCAACCAGCCACCAACCCCCCAAACCCAATGGGCTACTGGATCGTAAACAATTGTCGCCCAGATAAGTGAAAAAACCAGGAAAGAAGAAAATTTAATCCTTTCCACAAAAGCTCCAACAATCAATGACGGGGTAACAATGGCGAAAGCCGCCTGGAACATAATAAAGGCAATTGCCGGGATAGTGGCAGCATAAGCTTCGACCGGAGCCTGGCCAAGCCCAATTAAGCCTAACCATTGTCCATTTCCGATCAAGCCTTTTATTGTTGGGGCAAAAGCCAGCGTATAACCAAACAAGACCCATTGCAAACTAATCACCATTAAGATGGCAAAACACATCATAATTGTGGACAGGATGTTTTTTTTGCGGACCATCCCGCCGTAAAAGAAGCCAACTGCCGGCGTCATCAGGATTACCAGCGCCGCTGAAATCAGGACCCAGGCTGTATCACCACTGTTAATCATTTTACCCACCCCCTAAATATTTATATCCAGCTGTGTTGTCACAGTTGGAGCCGCACCATTGTTGTATTTGCCATAACCGAAGATAACTGAAGTATTGGGAGCAAATGTATAAGCAACGCCGCCAAAAAGGGCCCCTAGTGCCGATGTCCCACCGGCATAATCGACTGAAGCCCAAAGCTTGTCAGTTAGATATTTATCCCAGGTAAGGATGACCCCGCCGTTATCCGTCCCAAGGACCTTATCATTACCGACATAATACCCGGCCGAAAGGCGACCGAATGTAAATGTTTTAGCTGACACGGCATAAAGAACATTTTGATCAGTCACCCCGGTCTGCAGACCAAACCCATACCCACCGACGGCTAAAGCCGGCAGCGCAGCCGATTCCGGCAGACCATATTTAGCGTTAAAGACCAAAGGGCTGCCTGGTGTCGCCTGGGGCAAGAAAGCATCAATCCCGACTTCAAGGTTGGAACTTAAGCCGTAAGTCAATCCCAGGTCGGTCGGAAAAGCATATCCCCCGCTGGTTCTATCCTGGACAGTAAAATAGTCATCTATTCCCAGATGCCAAACCCCGGTCGCTTGAATATCAGTCGACGGGTTCCAGATTTGGGTCGATGGCGTTCCCCAAGCCAAACCACCAATTAACCCCACCACCATAAAACAAAGAAAAACTCGCTTCATAACAATTCCCCCTTTTAAATTTGACTCCGGACACGTAAGAGTAAAGCAAGTTTATTGCCACGAAGCAGATATGACAAATGTGTAGAAACCGGCAGGCAGAATACAAAATTGTGGTTAGTCAATCAGTGGAGGCAGACGCTTGATTGCCGCCTGGCCAAAGGCTGTCTGATAAATCAAGATCGCCGTTTCTCCCCGGGTAAGTTGCGCATTCGGCCGGTCAATCGTAATATTTAATCCCAAAATTGTTGCAGCTTCCTTCCGGCTGACCGCTTTTTTTGGCCACCTTTTCCAGGCTTGCCCACCCACAGCGGTCAAAGGATTTTGGGCATAGACATTTTTGGCCCGTAAAACCATATTGGCAAACATGATTCTGTTCATGGCCAATTCTGGCTGGAAGTCATTGCCCTCATAAGCAGTGACCAGGCCAGCCGTCGCCAATAATTCGATTTCTTCCCGGCCCACGGCTTCTTTGCTTACGTCACTAAAATGTACCCGCTTGAGCTTTTTCTCCAGCAAAGCCTCGCCCGAGGGGTAATTGAATTCCTTTAACTTTCGCCGGAAGATCACTCGAGGTTCGACTGTGCCGACATAGCCGAGAGAGAGATAATTCACTGTCCCGCCCCCCGGATCGCCGCTCTTATAAAAGGTGTAATCGATAGTTACCCCGCCATAGTTCATCCCCACACCACCTGCCAGGTTGGTAAAGGTTGTCTTGTTCCCGTTGTTTAAATCGGTCGCGGAGCTTTGATTGATACCGCAACGAAACGCAAAGGAATCCTGCAGCCACCATTCCAGTCCGGCAGAAAGCAAAATTGGGTCTCCGCTGGCTTTATTCAGGTCCAGATTCAAAATGCCGGATTCATTTTCCCGTTTGATCAAGGCTGTCTCTCCGGCAATCTGCCAGCTATTGCCCAAAATCGCCGTCAGCGGCAGTTTTTCTTCCGTCCCGCTGCGATAAGTCAGGCGGCTGTCAATATTTTGGATCGATCCCCCAACCGACCACCAATTGGTTAAAGGAAACTTGGCAAAAAAGTCAAAGGCACTCCCGGAGGCATAAAGATAATCATAGCCGCTGATGTCCTGGGAAAGCCCCTTGCCAATCAGGCGCAGATTTAACCCAACCGCTAGCTTTTTTCCGATTTTATTCGCCAGGGAAACAACCAGCTCCTGTTCAGTATGGCTCATGGTCTCTGTTGAAATAGCAATGTTGCTGACGGTCAAATTCCGGTAACCGGCCCCAACCATTCCGCCAAAACCGGTTGGCAGAGCTGCCGCCAAAGAGGTAAAAGATGTATCGGCATCGATCTGCCCATAATTGCTGATTAATTTTGCCAGTTTAATGTCACTTAGGCCGGCGGAGTTGATAAAAATGGCGTTGGCGTCATCGGCCTGGGCAGTAAAGGCATTGCCTAAAGCCAGCGGCCTGGCCCCGTATTTGCCGCTTAACGGGCTAACTCCCCAACTGGAAACGGCCAAACCAAACAACAACAGGCCGGCAAATAATATTTTATTACTTCGATACAGGAATCTTTCTCCTGAAGACTTCTTGGCCACTATTCTTATCAATTATCCTGATCGTGTAAATATCAGCGTTAAAAGTACTTTTACTGACAGAAAAAGAGCTCAATCCAGGATTGACACTACCCAGCTCCTGCTGGGCAATTATGTTGCCCCCGCGATCATAGGCGACCAAAAGAAAGTTGGCTGATTTGGTGGTCTGCATCTGTAAATAAATAGTGGCAGAATTGCTAGTCCCGTCAACAGTAGCGACGACAGTTTGACTGGCAGCGGTGGTGGTTGTGGCCGCACCCGTCGTGGTTGAGGTTGATCCGGCAGTTGTTGTGGTTGTGGTAGTTGTTGTAGTAGACGTTCCGGTCACAGAGGTCGTAGTTGAAACTGTTGTGGTCGTGGCCAAAGTCGGTCCGACAACCGCATTAAAAGAAAATATCGAAGTATTGTTGCTGGTATCAATAGCGGTAGCGGTTATCCAGTTATTTTCGCTTGCCCCATAAGCTGTCCCCTCCCAAGTTCCGCTGGCCGCGGCATAAACTGCGCCCAGATATGTGTGGGCATCGCCTCTTAAGGTGGCATCAGAGGTTGTCCCGACATAAAACAACTCGATCAGTGCGTTCGGCTCGGCGGTTCCGCTGACTGAACTGGTTGGAACGGCAATACCAAATCCTTCCGGCGGCGGTAGCTCATTGGCCGCTAAAATTGTTGGCGGAGCGATTGGTGAACTGTCATGGTTAATTCCGGCCCCGAAATTACTATAGATAACATTTTGGGTCAGCTTGTTTCCGCTGGTGCTGGAGCTGATTTTTATCCCGTAAGGATTGCCAAGACTGCCATTATAAGCAACAACACAGGCTTCAACAGTATTATTGTTAGCCCCGGTGCCGAACTCAATCCCGCAAAAACCATTGGCTAAGGCCGCGTCGGTTGCGGCCTTTCTGCCTATGTAATTGTAGCGGATAATACTATTGCTGGCTGTCCCGGATCCACCCAAATATATGCCTGTTTTGGTGTTACCCGAAATAACATTTCTTTGCGTACTATCATCATAGCCAATTATTACCCGGCTTGTATTAAACAACGTGATGCCATCTTCCGCATTAGCGGCAGCGGTTGTCCCCGTCGGGTCACAGCCAATATAGCAATTGTAAATATGGGTTCCTGCGCCTCCATCGATCTTTATGCCGGAATAGCTGAAATTCCCTATACAAATGCCTTCGATTGTATTGTTACTGCCCGACAGCTGAAAACCTGAATCAGCGCCTGGGCCGATACCTGAACCAGAAAGGAATATTTCCGGACCGGAAGTATTGGTGTTACCATGAGCCGCCACCTGCGTATAGCCGCCGATAACAATATCGCTGCCGGTAATTGTCGGAAGGACAGACGTCGGGCTGATAGTCCAAACGCCGGTCCCGACATTATAATTGGGATCAGTCGCAGGAATATCAAACTCAATTAATTTGGTTCCGACTTGGGGCGAAGCATTGGCATCAAGAATCGCCTGACGGAGAGATCCGGCCCCGGAATCATTAGTATTAGTGACCAGAGCGACAGTAATTGACGCCGCCCTAAGCCCTCCCCCCCTGATTTGCGTCAACATTTTTTGGGCCGCAAAAGCCAGGGAGATCCCGAAAACCATCAGCATTAATAAACCAATATTTCTTTTCATTTTTGCTCCTTATTTATATCCGTTGGTGATCGGTAAACGCCAATCCTTGCCAAACGCCCGCGGGGTAATCCTTGGTCCAGGAGGAGATTGGCGTCTTTTATATTCCGTTTGATCAATCATTTTAATAACATTATTGACGGTACTGATTGGAAAACCGGCCGCAATTATCTCCTGCGGGCTGCGGTTCTCTTCGACGTATGCTTTCATAACTGCATCGAGCTGGTCATAGGGAGGTAAAGTATCCTGATCTAATTGGTTAGGTTTCAGCTCAGCCGAAGGGGGGCGGTCAATTATCGGCTGTGGGATAACCCCGCCATGCTGATTACGCCATCTGGCAAGCTTGTAAACCAGGGTTTTGGGGACATCTTTTAGCACAGCAAAACCCCCGGCCATATCACCATACATAGTGCAATAACCGGTCGACATTTCCGATTTATTGCCGGTGGTCAGCACCAGCCAGCCATGCTTGTTGGATAAGGCCATTAGATAATTTCCTCGAATCCGGGCCTGCAGATTTTCTTCCGCAATATTGGCCGGTTTGTGCTTAAAAGCCGGAGCCAGCTCGCCCAAATATTGGTCCATGACTTTATTGATGGGAATTTCCAGCCAATCGACCCCCAAGTCAGTCGCTAATTTCAAGGCATCGGTGCGGCTTTGCAGGCTGGAATAGGCGGAAGGCATAAAAACGGCATGGACCTTTTTTTGGCCAAGAGCATCAACCGCTATAGCCAGCGTCAGGGCGGAATCTATCCCCCCCGACAAGCCGATGACCGCATCGGGAAAAGCATTTTTTTGGAGATAATCCTTTACTCCCAAAACCAGCGCATAATATATCTCCGCTTCCGGCCCGGCCCAGGCATGTTTGTCCTGCCAATCTTGGTCAAGGTCAAAAATCAACAGCTCTTCCCGGTACTGGTCACAGGCCGCCTGCAGCCGCCCCGACTGGTCAATCACCATGCTCCCGCCGTCAAAAACCAGCTCATCCTGCCCGCCAACCATATTCACATAAACAATTGTTGTCTTTAGTTCCTTCGCCCGCTTACTCAACAAGGTTTGCCTTTCCCTTATTTTCCCGAAGTGAAAAGGCGAAGCATTGATATTCAATATCAGGTCAAGCCCTTTGGCATAGGGACCAGATTCGACCCAGATATCCTCACAAATCCCCAGACCGATTTTTTTCCCTTTGACAGTAACAGTTAATGGCTTTGTGCCGGGAGAAAAATAGCGTTTTTCATCAAACACAGAATAGTTAGGCAAATTAACTTTATGGTAGACACCTTTTATCTTGCCTTGATCGACAAAGGCCCCGGCATTAAATAGTTTTCCTTTATCCTGGTCGACAAAGCCCAAATAAACTGCCAGGCCGGAACATTTAGCGACGATTTTTTTTAGGCAAGCCAGGTTATCATCAATAAATTGTGGTTTCAAAAGCAAATCTTCCGGCGGATAACCGGTAATAGCCAATTCCGGAAAAACAATCAGGTCAACTTGGGCCTGCCGGGCTTCTTCGATTAAAGCGATGATTTTAGCGGTATTAGCCATCAAGGCCCCGACTGTGGGATTAATTTGTGCCAGTGCCAGCTTCATAGCGGCATTATACTAATCTGACCTGACAGGTTCAAGCAAGAGCGCCAGAAACAGGGGGATTTCATTTCGAGAACGGTCTTCGGCCCGCTTTTTTGCTCCCGGCGCGCTGGTCCGGTGTGAGGTCCATTCTTCCAGCCTGCTGACCGCCAAACCGCTGTTTTGGAAGGCCTGGAAATATTCCGTTAATGGACGATGATAAGTCCAGGTCAGTTTTTTGGGATCATAACCGGGTTGCATCTGGATGGGAATTTTCAAGGCAGTCATATAATTATCGACCCTTCGATATTGCAATTTTCTCTGCTCATCAAAACCCCAGCCGCTTTGGCGGGGGATGCGAAAGCAAGGATGGTTCATAACCAGCAGGATTCTGCCCGGGGCCTTAATTACCCTGGCCATTTCCTTTATCGCCGGCTCAAACGGGTCAAAATTCATTATGGCCATTATGCAAGTGACAAAATCAAATGTATTGTCCTGAAAACGATGCAGGTTTTTAGCGTCAGAAACAAGGTAATGTATTTTTGGCGACCGTTGCTTCGCCTGGTTGATTAATTCCGGCGAGGCATCGATTCCGGTCACTCGGACCCCCAGTTCGTCCAAACGACGGCAGAAAACCCCCTGCCCGCAAGCGACATCAAGCGCCTGTTCTCCCCGTTTTGGAGAAATCAATTTCAGTGCTCCGGGGATAATCACGTTGCTGTGGTAATCGGAACCGTGTTCACCGACCAGTTTGTCATACCACTTGGCGACGTTATCCCAGCTGTTCATGAATAGCCTTGGCAGCGGTTTTGCCGTCACCCATTGCCGAAATAACTGTCGCCGCACCGCGGACAATATCTCCCCCCGCATAGACGTTAGGCAACGAGGTTGAACCGCCAGCGGTTACAATCACCCCTCCCCATTTTTCGGTTTTCAATTCCGGAGTCCGGAGGGGGATTAAGGGGTTGGGTGAATTACCGATCGCCACAATGACCGTATCCAAGGGTAAAATGAAATTAGAGCCCGGTTTTTCCACCGGCCGGCGCCGGCCGGAAGCGTCCGGCTCACCCAGTTCCATGACAATACATTCGGCCGCCACTAGCGCCCCTTTTTCATTACCAAGATATTTGATCGGTAAGGCCAGCATCTTAAACTGGATCCCCTCTTCAACGGCCCGTTCAATCTCTTCTTTACGGGCCGGCATTTCATGGTGAGTCCGCCGGTAAAGGACGTATACTTCAGCCGCCCCCAGACGGAGGGAAACCCTGGCCGCATCCATGGCCACATTGCCACCGCCCACCACCGCCACCCTTTTGCCAATTTTTACTGGAGTCAATTGTTCTGGGAACTGCCACCCTTTCATCATGTTAACGCGGAAGAGATATTCATTGGCAGAATAAACCCCACCAAGATTTTCCCCCGGAATGCCCATAAATTTGGGCAGGCCAGCGCCCGAACCGATAAAAACCGCCCTAAATTCCTTAAGCAGCTCGCTAATCGAGTAAACATTGCCAATCAACATGTCGGTTTGTATCTCAACCCCCAGGCTCTTAACATATTCCACTTCCAGGTTGACGATCGCCTTGGGCAAACGGAATTCGGGGATTCCGTAGCTTAAAACACCGCCGGTAACATGCAACGATTCAAAAATCGTCACCGCATAGCCTTGCCTGGCCAAATCTCCTGCGCAAGTTAGGCCAGCCGGCCCGGAACCAATAATGGCAATCCTCACCCCGGCGCCAACCTTACGGTTGGCACCAAGGAATGAATCCGACGTAGGCGGAGAAAGGGGTGAGGCTCTTTCCCAATCAGCCACAAACCTTTCCAAATTGCCAATGGCCACCGACTCATGCTTGATTCCCAGAATACACTTTAGCTCACACTGTTCCTCCTGCGGGCAAACCCGGCCGCAAATTGCCGGCAGAGCGTTTGTTTCCTTAATTTTTTTGACAGCCGCCGCAAAATCACCATTGGCAACGTGGGTTAAAAACCCGGGGATATCAACCTCAACCGGACAGCCTTTGACACATTGGGCATTTTTGCATTTTAAGCAACGTTTTGCTTCGGCCACCGCCTGCTCGATCGTATAGCCAATGGGCACTTCTTGAAAGTCTTTAATGCGCTCGGCAGCCGGACGATTGATCATTTTATTTCTATTCTGATTGTCCATACTTTGTTCCGCTATCCGCCCAACAACCGACAAACATGCTCCCGGGCAACCTTTTCTTCATTTTTATATGATTGCAGGCGAGTCATTAATTCAACAAAATCAACTTGATGGCCATCAAACTCCGGCCCGTCTACACAGGCAAACCTGGGTTGTCCTCCGACGGTTACGCGGCAGATTCCACACATGCCGGTGGCATCAAGCATTAACGTATTGAGCGACACGACAGTCTTGACGCCGTAAGGCTTGGTTACTTCGGAACAGACCTTCATCATCGGCACCGGACCGACAGCAATGACCAGATCAATTTTATCTCCCGATTGGAGGATTTCCTTAAGTACGTCTGAAACGAACCCCCGCCGGCCGATTGAGCCGTCATCTGTAGTGATATCAAGTTGTGTGCTCTGCGACTTAAGCTCTGCCGTAAAAAGCAGCGCCGCCTTGTTCCTGGCCCCGATAATCGTCCTGACTATATTGCCGGCTGCTTTCAGGGCTTTGACCACTGGATAAATTTCGGCAATCCCTACCCCACCCCCAATAACAACCACTTTGCCAAATTTATCAATATGGGTAGGCGTGCCCAATGGGCCCAACAAATGAGCCAGTTCATCTCCGACCTTAAGCGAATCAAGCATCAGGGTAGTGGCGCCAACCGTCTGAAAAATAATCGTGATTGTCCCTTGCTCCTGGTCCGCGTCAGCGATCGTCAAGGGGATCCTCTCGGCATTAGCGGTCGGGATAACAACAATAAAATTCCCCGGCCTGGCTGCCCGGGCAATTAGTGGGGCGGCAACCTCAAGATAGGTGGTCTGGTCATTTAATTTTGCTTTTTTCAGGATTTTAAACATGGTTCAATAATTAATTTTGTATTTGGTAATCTTATAGCCCAGCATCCGCTCGGTCAAGCCAAGCGCTTTAGCCGCTTTTCTTTGGGATTTATATTTTTGCAGAGCATCGTTGATCCGCTGCCGTTCGATTGAGGCGACAATTTCCGGCAGGGTCGCCCCGGCTGGGGTAATATCAAACTCCTGGGCCTCTTTTAAGCCTGGGGGAAGGTCATCGGGAGTAATGACTTCTTTCCGACACAGCACCACCGCCCGCTCAATCACATTTTCCAGCTCTCGGACATTCCCTGGCCAGGCATAAGCCATTAACACATCAAGCGAGCTCCGATTGAGCCCGGCTATTTTTTTGGCATTCTCCTTGTTGTACTTATGTATAAAATGGGTCGCCAACAAGGCGACATCTTCTTTGCGATCGCGTAATGGGGGCAGGGTAATCGGGAAAACATTAATCCGGTAAAAAAGATCTTCCCGAAATTTGCGTTCCTTAACCATTATTTCTAAATCCCGATGGGTGGCACAGATCACTCGCACATCAATTTTAATTGTTTCTGTCCCCCCCAGGCGTTCAAACTCTTTTTCCTGCAAGACCCGCAATAATTTAACCTGGGTCGCCGGAGTCAAATCACCAATTTCATCAAGGAATATTGTCCCGCCATTGGCCATTTCAAACCTGCCAGCCTTACGCTCCATGGCGCCGGTAAAGGCCCCCCGCTCATAACCAAAAAGTTCCGATTCCAACAGGTTTTCCGGCAGCGCAGCGCAAGCAACCTTAATAAACGGCTTATTGGCCCGCGGGCTGGCAAAATGGATTGCCGCCGCCACCAACTCTTTGCCGGTGCCGGATTCCCCCCGCAACAACACATTGGCCGAGCTGGCCGCCACTTGCTTGGCTGATTCCAGGATTTTATCCATGACAGCCGAGCTGTAAACAATTTCGCCGAATTTATATTTACCTTTGAGTTGTTCTTTTAACTGTCGATTTTCAGCAATGACTTCTTGCTTGTCTTTGGCGGCTAACTCCCTGACCTTGACCGCCTGGCCAACCATGGCGGCAATAATTGTTAAAGTATCAATATCCACTTCGTAGGAAATATCTCCCCTGAACAAGTGGTCGGCCGATAACGCCCCAACTACCTTATTCCCGACCTTGATAGGCACGCAAAGAAAGGCAAATTGGCGGCTCTCCAGCTCTTTACGGGCTTTTGTCCGGTTGAGAAACAGCGGTTCTGCCCCAATGTCCCGAATAATCATCGGCTGGCCGGTCGCGACAACCCGGCCGGTAATCCCCTCGCCGATCTTGTAGCGGCCCCGCTCCTTTTCCTCTTTTGTCAGTCCCTGGGCGACCTCAATGCGCAGTTCATTTGTCCTGGGGTCAACCAGGGTAATGGTGCCGCGCTGCATTTCCAGATGATCAGAAAGGACCTTGAGGATAGAATTTAGGCTTTTTCCCAGGTCAAGCGATGACGAAAGCGCTTCGCCCACCTCGACCAGAACTTTTAATTTTACATCATTTATAACCATACAATTATGTAATAATATTATACATTTTTGTAGTTGATGTCAAGGGTTTGTTTGCTATAATTAACCATTATGGACAGCATCACCTACCAGATAGGCGACAACCTCTATCTCAATATTACCAACCGCTGCACCAACGAATGCACTTTTTGCATTCGCAATAAAAGCCAATTATTTAACCAGAATTATTCGTTGTGGCTGGAAAGGGAACCCAGCGCTTTAGAGGTTCTTGCGGCCATTGGCGACCCAGGCAAATATAAACAGATTGTTTTCTGCGGTTATGGCGAACCATTAGTTCGCCTGGAGACGGTCAAAGAGATTTTACTGCAGCCCGCGATTAGTGAAGCCAGGAATACGATCAAACGAATTGATACCAACGGGCTGGCTAATATTTTTTGGGGAAAAAATATTCTGCCGGAATTATCTGGGCTGGTTGATTATATGTCGATCAGCCTCAACGCCCATGATGCGGCGACTTACCAAAAGATCTGCCGGCCATTCTATGGCCTGCCGGCCTTTGCCGCCATCCTGGATTTTATTAAAGAGGCTAAAAAGGTGGTCCCTCAAGTAGAAATTTCCGTTGTTGACCTGCCAATTGTTGATCAGGCCAAATGCGCGGCTATCGCCAAAGAATTGGGGGTAAAATTACGGATCAGGCCTTATTACGAAACGACTTATACTCCTTAAGGCTTTCCAGGACAACCTGCCGGTCATCTAACATTATTTTCTTGCCCTGGAAATCCTGGCTCTGCTCATGACCCCGCCCAGCAATCAGGAGGATATCTCCTGTCTTTGCCAGTTTAATCGCCTGCACGATGGCCGCCCGACGATCAAGAATAATTTTCGCCCTCTCCCCCGCCCTTTGCCGGATCTCTTCGATGATAGCCGCCGGCTCTTCCGAATGCGGATCATCGGTAGTTATGATGACCACATCGGCCAGGCGGGCAGCAAGCTCCCCCATCAAAGGGCGCTTGGCACGATCCCGATCGCCGGGACAACCAAAGACAAGAATGATTCTTCCTTTCGTCAACGGTTTATAAGTTTCCAGTAATTTCTGCAGACTGTCAGGAGAATGGGCAAAATCGACTATCACCCGGAACAGCTGGCCAGCGATAATTTCTTCCTGCCGACCGGGGATAACCTTAACGCTTTCCAGGCCTTTTTTAATAATTATCGGTCGAATACCCAAAATCAGGCCGGTTTGCCAGGCAGCGGCGATATTATAAACATTGTGCAAACCGATCAGCGGTGTTTTAACGTCAAGCGTGTTGATTTTAAGGGTCATTTCCCGCTGTCGGATGTCAATCGAATGGACGTCAGTATCATATTCATTATGTTTAGTACTGCGCAGTTCATGTTTGGCCTGGCCGATGCCGTAAGTAATCACCTCTCCTTTTACGGCCCCAATCATCTTCTCACCGGCCGGGTCGTCAATATTGATGATGGCAAAGCCATCTCGGGGGAGCATGGCAAAAAGTTTTTTCTTGGCCAACATGTATTCTTCTTTTGTCTTATGATAATCGAGATGGTCGTGTGAGAGATTGGTAAAAATTGCAACCGAGAAATGACAAGCATGGACTCGTTCCTGTGCCAGGGCATGAGAAGAAACCTCTAAAACACAGTGGGTGTACCCCTGCTCGACCATTTTTGCCAGTTCAGCCTGCAGGTCGGCTGATTCCGGGGTAGTCATGGGATGGGTAATGGTCCCGATTAACCCGGATTTGTATCCAGCCTGATTAATAATCGCCTGGACCAAAAAAGCGGTGGTACTTTTCCCTTTTGTCCCGGTGATACCAATCAGCTTTAGTTTTTTTGAGGGCTGCCCATAATATTCGGCCGACAATTCGGCCAAGGCCAGGCGGGCTGAAGGGACTTTTACCGTTTTAACCCCGGCCGGCACAACAACACTTTTCTCCGCCACAATAGTGGTTGCCCCGTTGGCCACCGCCTGCGCAACAAACTCAAGGCCGTCATGTTTCAGTCCCGGAATGGCGACAAAAGTGTCACCAGGCCTGACCTGGCGTGAATCATAAATAATCATTCTGAGAGAGAATCCTCGATTTTGCCTTTAGTCACTAAACGACGGAGATTTTGGTACCAAATGAGGCCATTTTCCAAAAGGCCGTGCAATAAAGGACTATAGGGAAAATCATACGCCCCAACATATTTGACCAGGTCACCATGAAAACCTTTTTTGAAGCGATAGACGCCAAACAGGGGGTGAGATTTTTTTGGCTCAAACGGGATACCCCAAAGGTCATACTGCTTGTAACCGCGTTCCTTGGCCCATTTTATTACCTCCCAGTGCAACAAATGGTTGGGCATGACATTGCGGGCTTCAGAAGAAGAGGCTCCGTACATGTACCAGATCTTGCGGCCAAATGAAAAAATAATGACCGCCGCTACCGGTTGACCCTGATAATAAGCAACAAAATTTGTGCCCAGGCCGCCAGCAAACATTATTTCTCTGATTTTCTGGTAATAGATTTTTGGATGGATCATAAAGCGGTCCCGTTGGGCGGTCGTTTGATAAAGGGAATAAAACCGGCCAATCCCGGTCTCGTCTGGTTCTTCTTGCACACTAACACCTTTTTTCTCGGCCAAACGGATATTATAACGAGTTTTCTCTTCAAAGCCGGCTAAAAGCTCATCCAACGGACGGTCTAGATTAATAATAAAAGTTGCCCGCGGCTGGATTTGTTTTGCTGCACGGATAAAGCCGGCGTTGCGCAAGTTCCCGGTGACAATGGCATCAAACGCTGAAACTTCGGGGTCAATTTTTAGCGAAATGGCGTGGTCCCTGTCCGCCTCTTTTTCGATTGCTTCCAATAAATCGTGCAATTGGTCCCGTTTGGTAAAATCAACCAGCAAGCCGCGAGGCGCATAATAAAGTGAATGATTGATATAGGGGATCTCTTTTTTCAGGATCGCCGCACCGGCCACAATTTTCCCTGCTTCTTCCAGGACAAGCCTGATCGGCCGCCAGCCAAAACAGGCCTTGAGCTCACCCCATTCATAAGATTGCAGGACGGAACCGGTCGGATAATTAGCGGCAAAGTCATTCCACAGCTCTTTTTCCGGATAGGTAATGATGCGAGAATTCATTGTGTTATAATAATTATAACATGATTCTGGTGATCGATAACTACGACTCGTTTACCTACAACCTGGTCCAATATCTGGGCGAATTAGGGTCAATAATCAAGGTCTTCCGCAACGATGAGATCACCGTGGACGGGATTGCCAAATTAAAACCTGACCAATTATTAATTTCACCCGGACCGGGCACGCCCGCTGATGCCGGGATAAGCTGTCAGGCCATCAAACATTTTGCCGGTAAAATCCCGATTTTGGGCGTTTGCCTGGGACACCAGGCCATTGGCGAAGTGTTTGGCGGCAAGGTCGTCCGGGCCGGCCGGATCATGCACGGCAAGACCTCTAGCATCTATCACGATAATCGCGGTGTTTTCCGCGGGCTGCCCAGCCCTTTTAGCGCTACCCGCTACCACTCTCTGCTGGTAGAAAAAAAGTCACTGCCCGATCTCCTGGAAATTTCTGCCTGGACCAAAGAAGGGGAAATCATGGGGTTGCGTCATAAAAAATATTCTATCGAGGGGGTTCAATTCCATCCAGAATCGATCTTAACCTCTCACGGCAAGAAATTGCTTGCAAATTTCTTATCAATAACTTAGTATTTAAGCATCCCAAATAAGGAGGCTATCGTGAAATTAAATTTATTTATTGGTTTGGTAATTGGAATTAGTTTGTTGACGCTGACCGCTGGATGCGGTGGCGGCGGGGGGAGCTCCGAAACGACAACAACCACGACTATTGCTGCAACTACCACAACAACTGTCGCAGATACAACCACAACCATCGCTGAAACCACAACCACTACTGTCCCCGAAACAACCTCAACCACAACCACCTCCACCTCAACCACAACTACCACTATGGTTTTCAATTTTTCTATAACTACTTTTGAATCAAGCGCTCCAGGATCTTCAAAGACCTCAATTGCTGCAGATGGCAACAATCATTTGCATTTCAGTTATTACGACGGCTCCGCAGAAGATCTTATCTATTCATATTTTGATGGCAGTTCCTGGCAGACAACTACCGTAGATGCCACTGGCACGGTAGGTAATTATTGTTCAATCGCAGTTGATGGAAACAATAAAGCTCATATCAGTTATTACGATGCAACTAGCCTAAACCTTAAATATGCAACTAACAGCTCCGGCAGCTGGCTAACCAGAACAGTTGATTCAACAGGTAACGTTGGCCTCAATACCGCTATTGCCGTTGAAGCAGATGGCACAGCCCATATTGTTTACCAAGATGCAACCAACTATGACCTAAAATACGCCACAAATAAATCTGGCCTCTGGGTGGCAGAAACAGTTGCCACAACCGGCAATAGTGGAGATGGGATTAACGGCATTGCCCTGGATAGCAATAACAAGGTTCACATCTCGTACTACTATTTGGATGATTCAAAATTGATGTATTTGACGAATGCTTCCGGCGCCTGGGTTGACACTAATCTAGATTCCACGACCGGAATAAATGGCTATACCGACATAGCCGTTGATTCAAACAATAAAGTTCATATTAGTTATCGAGACGCCACCAACCAACTTTTAAAATATGCTACCAATACATCTGGTAATTGGGTTTATAGCATCCCCTCTTCCCTGATTGATGGTTTAAATAATTCTATTGCCGTTGACAGCCAAGGGAAGATTTTTATGTCTTGTTACAATAATGGCACCGTTTTTCTCACGAATGCCAACAACTCCTGGCAAGTCAAAACCATAGAAGAGGGAACCTTCATCGGAGGGGGAATTTCAATTGCGGTCGATCATAATCGCAAGACGCATATCAGCTATATTGATATACCTCTAAATAAAGTAAAAGTAGCCAGCGACGATTAATAAAACTTGAGACCTTCATTGAGAGTATTGCAGTATTTCACTATCGCGTTGATAATTGGCCTTTCGTTCTACAATTTCGGTTGTGGGTCTGTCAATGAAGAGGCGACGACCACAATTACATCGACCACGACGACAACAACTGCCGCTTCAACCACAACCACCGTTACCACTACTACCAGCGTAGCAACCACTGTAACCACCACAACAATTGGCTCAACAACTGTCACAACTACCAGCACAACAACTACAACCGCTCTCTCGTATTCCTGGGAGGCGCTGGGTAGCGGGGTTGATGATACAGTTTATGCCCTATTTTGGTCGTCAAATGGCTATCTGATAATAGGGGGTGACTTTACCACCGGCAGCAACAATATTGCCAGCTTCGAAGGCGGGGTTTATCGCGGCTACGCTTCCGGACCCGGGGGAAGGGTCAGGGCCATAACTGAACATTCCGGGATACTTATGGCGGCGGGAGACCTTGCCCACGCCGTAAGATACTTTAATGGCAGTTGGAATGACCGGGGGGGAGCCCTGATAGGTTATGGCAATTGCTTGGTTGATGCAGCAGGCGGATCAGGGCCAAATTTATGCGTCGGCGGAACCCTGACAAACGAGGCAGCTTTCATCAACCGTTTTGCCTACGCTTTGAATTCCAATGATTTTGTGGGCGGCGGGACAACCAATTGGGGGACTGTCGAGGCGCTGACCTTCGATTCGGGCAGTCAATATGTTTTTGCCGGGGGAATTGGCCTTGGCCAGGCCGACTATTTCATTCAGAAAGCATCGGTCAATAATCTTGGCGGCTGGAGTTCCATAACCAATCAGCCTAACGGTCCAATTTATGCCCTGGCCGCCAATAACGGTCTTCTGTATTTCGGCGGCACTTTTGATCAAATAAGCCCCACGACAAATACAAGCAATATCGCAAAATATAATATCTCCAGCGAAACATTTAGTGCGCTTGATTCAGGGATAGCTGGCCCAGTTTATGCTTTAGCGGTTGATACAAGCAACGGCCTGCTGTTTGCGGGAGGTTATTTCTCCTCGGCGTCCGGCACCAGTGCCAACAATATTGCTGTCTGGGATGGGTCAAGCTGGCATGCCCTTAATGCCGGGACTAATGGGACAGTTGAGGCCATAGCCATTGATCCGCAGGGGAATGTTTATGTCGGCGGGCATTTTACCTCTGCCGGCGGAATATCTGCCAACCATATAGCTAAACTAACCAGGGACTAAACCTTAAAGTCGTTTTTGGGCAGGGTGTAAACGCCAGCAATTTCTGTCGGCTGGAGCTTCGCCTGGGCCTCGGCAAACAATTGCTTCAAGGCTTGCTCAAAGTTGGGTTCCTGACTTAATTCCGATTTTCCCAAATTGGCCAAGCCTGGTTTATAGTCAAAGCCGGTTTTTTCTACCCTAAGCCCCATGACACTATTTTTATCGCAACAAACGGTGGTTTTCTTGTATCGCTAAAGTTAAAGAGGCAAAACTTCCGGCAGGGAGATAGTTCCGTCAGCCTGTTGATAATTTTCCAGTATTGCCGCCAGGCAGCGCCCAACGGCCAGCCCCGACCCGTTCAAGGTATGTAAATATTCCGGCTTACTCTCTCTATTTGGCCGGTAACGGATGGCGGCGCGCCGGGCCTGAAAAGCCTCAAAGTTTGAGCAGGAAGAAATTTCCCGATAAGCGTTTTGCGAAGGAAACCAGACCTCAATATCATAGGTTTTAGCCGCGGCAAAACCCAAATCACCGGTACAGAGCTCCACCACCCGATACGGCAGGCCAAGTTTCTGTAAGACTGCTTCTGCATCATGCGTTAAAGCTTCCAGGGCTTCATAAGACTTGTCAGGTTCGACAAATTTGACCAGCTCGACCTTGTTAAATTGGTGCTGCCGGATGATCCCTTTGACATCTTTACCATAAGAACCCGCCTCCCGACGGAAACAGGGGGAAAAACAAACATAATTAAGCGGCAGTTGCTCCCTGGAAAGAATTTCGTCGCGATGTAAATTGGTCACAGAGACCTCGGCGGTTGGGATCAGATATAATTCATCGTCGCGGCACCTGAACAATTCCTCCTCAAACTTGGGCAGTTGACCTGTTCCCTGCAAGCTCTCTGGTTTGACCATCACAGGCGTCAAGACCTCGGTATAACCATGATCCCTGGTATGGAGATTAAGCATAAAGTTAATGAGGGCCCGTTCCAAAGCTGCCCCCGCCCCTTTATAAACAACAAAACGGGAACCAGATATTTTGGCCGCCCGGTCAAAATCAAGCCAGCCAAGTTGTTTACCCAGCTCGTCATGCGGCAGCGGCTGAAAAGTAAAGTGGCGCGGTTCTCCCCAGCTTCTGATGACCGTATTTTCAGCCGAAGTTTTGCCGACTTTGACTGATTGGTGCGGCAAATTGGGCAGGATCATCGCCAGGTCATTTAACCTGCTTTCCAGTTCCGCCAATCCTCCCTCCAATCCCTTGATCTCCTCGGCCACAGCCCTTGAGGCGGCCAATATTTCCCCGGCGTCCTGCTTGTCCCTTTTTAGTTGGGCTACCTGATCGGAGAGCTGGTTGCGCCTGGCTTTGAGGGTGTCAATCTGCAAATTTTTCCGCCGCCAATCAGCGTCGCAGGTGATAATTTTATCAAGGATGGCCGCATCAGCCCCTCGTTTCATTAAAGCTTCCTTGATAATTTCCGGATTGTGCCTGATTATTTTTGGGTCGATCATTGTTTAATTATTCTAGCAGAGTGGTAAAAGTAATCAATCCAAGAAACGAGATTGCCATCCCAAACCACATCACCCCGGAATAGCCAAATCCCTGCGCAATAAAGCCAGCCAGGAAAGGGCCAATCACCGCCGTAAAATTGCCGATGGAATTGAGCAGGCCGACCGCCGATGAACGCTCCCGGTTATTAGTCAGGATTTCCTGCAAAGCACCAACCTGTAAAGTTGAAAATGAAATTGAGAGCAAGAGCTGAAAAGCCATGACAACCGGCAGGTATGGGAACATGGCATAACCGAAAAAAGTAATAACCGTGCAAAGCAAGCCAATATTAATCAAATATAAATTGCGAAAGCGCTCGACATACTGCATCAGAAAAAACTGGCTGGCCAGATTAATAAAATATGTCAGTCCGATCAGTGTTTTATCTGCTCCGGTAAAAACCAGATAAAGTGGAAAGATCGACCAGATTGCCTGTGCCCCCAAAGCGCGAAGAAAATAAGGCAGATAGACCCTTAAGTTGCTGCGGACAATGCGCCAGGGAAGTAGCGAAGGTTCAACCTGTTTTTCATATTTCCCGCCGATCTGAAAAGAGAGCAAAAAGGCCACGAAAAAGAATAATGAGCTTAACAGGAAAATTGTATCGTTATTGGCGATAAATCCGGCCAGTAACCCGCCAATTCCCCACCCCAGGGAACCATATCCGGCATATTGCCCCATTTTCCCTTTGTGTTCAACATAAGCGAAAACTGTCAGCGCGGCCGGAAAAGTTCCAGCGGCAAAACCAACCAGGGCCCGGAGCCAAAACAACGATGGCAGGTCATTGGCCATTATCTGCAGGGCAAAAACCAGGGCAGAAAGCAGCAGGCCAAACCTTAGGAAAAACTTCCCCCCATACTTATCGGACAGATATCCGAAAAGATAATTAGAGAGCATGAACATGGCGTTATAAGCGCCAACGATTACCCCCACCATGATCGGCCCGGCACCATACTGTTCTGATATAAGCGGAATAAAAACAGAAGAGGCCAGTATCGCCGCAAAGCTGAAAAGCTGGATCAGGTTTGAGTTTTCCACCTGGTTCCCTGCGGCGTATCTTCAATGATAATCCCCATTTGCAAAAGCTGCTGGCGAATTTCGTCAGCTTTTTTATAATCCTTATCCTTTTTGGCACTCATCCGGCGATCGATCAATTCCTCAATCAACTCACCACTCACCACCTGCGACTTTCCGCTTCCCAAGTTAATGCCCAGCACGCTTGTCAGCTCAACAACCACATCCCTCATCAGCCGCAAACAGCCGGCCTCACGCTCGCCTTCGGCCAAAGCCTGCCGGCAATATTTCATCAGCTCAAAAATCGCCGCCAGCGCCCCGGCAGTATTAAAATCATCGTCCATGGCAGCGCGGAACTTATCCCGAAAAGCGGTTAATTCTTCTTCCATGTCTGCAACTTCCAACGGCGGCGCCTCATGGGTTGAATGTTCGATTAAAAACTCTATTTCTGAAATAAATTGTTTGATTTTATTTAAGCCCTCACCAGCAGCGATAATTTCGCTGTCACTATAATTGATTGGGCTCCGGTAGTGGGTTAAGAGAAAAAAGAAACGGACCACCATCGGGTCAAATTTACTGAAAATATCTTTGAGGGTGAAAAAGTTGCCTAATGATTTGCTCATTTTTTGTTTATTGATCGTCACAAAGCCATTATGCAGCCAGTATTTGACCCATGGCCGCTTGCCTGTCAACGCCTCTGTCTGGGCAAGTTCATTTTCATGGTGGGGAAATTCCAGGTCCATCCCCCCACCGTGGATATCAAATTGTTCCCCCAAGTATTTGGTCGACATTGCCGAACATTCGATGTGCCAGCCCGGCCTCCCCAGCCCCCAGGGACTTTCCCAAGATGGCTCCCCCGCCTTGGCCGTCTTCCAAAGAGCAAAGTCAAAGGGGTTTTTCTTGGCGCTATCGACCCCCACCCTGGCACCGGCCTCGTTATCTGCCGGCTTGCGATGAGAAAGCTGGCCATAGCCGGGAAATTTCTCGACAGAAAAATAAACCCCGTCAGCCAGCTGGTAAGCAATCCCCCGCTCAACCAATCCGCTGATCCACCTGATCATCTCTGGGATATGTTCAGTCGCCTTGGGATAAATATCAGCCCGCTTAACATTTAATTTGTCCATCTCATCCAGAAAGGACTGTGTAAATTTGGTGGCCAGAACACTGCTATCTATGCCCAATTCCCGGCTTTTATTGATGATTTTGTCATCAACATCAGTGACATTTTGGACATACTTGACCCGAAATCCGCAATACTCCAAATATCTCCTGATTGTGTCAAAAACAACGTAAGCCCGGCCGTGGCCGACGTGTGATTCATCATAGGGGGTAATGCCGCAAACGTACATATTGACCGCCGGCGGGGCCAGCGGGACAAAATCCTCTTTTTTTCTTGTCAGAGTGTTATAAATGCGGAGTGTCATTTCGGTCATTTTAACATAAATCCGGCTTGACTTTAAGTTATGGCAGGTTTAAATTTATCCATATTCTGCTTAAGGAGGCCTTTCATGTTCAAGAAATTGGGATTGGCGATTTGTTTGGTCCTTGGTACTTGGTTATTGGTCATTACCACAGGCTGCGGCAGTTCTTCATCGACCGAGGCGACAACCACCACCGCGACAACTTCCACCACCTCCACCACCGCTGGTCCGACAGGCAACATCACCATTAGCGGCACACTTAATTCCGGCGTGCTTTCAGCCAGTGGTTTAAGCTCTTCTTCCCTCAAAATTCAAGCCAAGGCTTTTGCCGCAATTTCTGATTACAATATTATCGCCGTTTCCAAAGACACCGGCCAGGCCTATTTTGCCGCCACCGCAACCGATGCCAGCGGCAATTTTTCCATCCCCAACTTGCCGGCCGACGAAAAGTATTTTATTGAAGTCCTTGATTCAAGCAATAAATTGGTTGCGCCCATCGCCTTTGGCAGCTCAAATGAAGGAGCGGTCATGGCGATAGATCCAAAAAACGGCAATGTCAGCCTGGGGGCAATCGCTTATGACAGTGCCAAAGGTTGTGCCGCTCCGACCACCCCACCCACCGCCAATTTTGACCTGGCGGCCACAGTTGAAGCCAAGAACGGAGAAACCTTGGTCCCCAAGGGGGCGGAAAATTTTGGCAAGGGGAGTGTCACAGAAATTTCGGCCGGCAATTACGTCAGCAATACCACCGACGGCGATAAGGACGGATTGCCCAATTCCTTTGATGCGGATAATAACGGCGACCTGGTAGTTGATGAGCTTGACGGCCTGTTTTCCTTTGAGGCGATTAACGGGGCCAACGCCAATTTTTATCTTTATGCTTTCACCAATTTGAAAGTTGATTATGACCAAAGGGATACATTTAAAGATAATTTCTCAACCTTTAGTGTGGCCATTGGCTTATCAGCCGGCAATAAATCGGGAGCGGCAACCAAGTCAATTTCCAGCGTCAGGATTATTGGCGGGCCAACCTGGATGGCTGACGCCAATGTCGTTGGCGGCAGCAAGTGGAGCACCTCTAACTACAATGTCCCCTTAAAAATGCCAAATGTTTATGAAGTTCAGCTGAATAACGTCAGGCCAACTTTTGAGGTTAACGCCGGGGATACCTTGAAATATCTGATAACGTATGACGATGCCTCAACTGAAGAAGCGATTAAAATGATCAATTTTGTTTTTTCCGACATCCCCAGAGTGGTCGCTTTTAAAGTCGGCGATGATCCCTGGAATGCCAATTTGCCGGCTAATGGCCGCCTTTCCATAGCCACAACCAGCGAAGTCGGCTTGCGCTGGACCCGTCCCAAAGATGAAGCGGGCAACGAAATTATCGGCGGCCGCTATACCTGGGAATATAATTCAAATTCCGGCGGAGCGATTGAAACGACCGTCATCACCAGTGATGCTAACGCCCTTTTGACCAGCCTGGAAGCAACGCTCGACGTGATGACACTGCCCGACTTCAAATCAGCTGATGCTCAGGGAGAATTCATGATTGGCGTCTGTATCCGCAGTCAGGCTAACGACAACTCGGCAGAAAATTGCCGGTTCAGTAAGGGCTGGTAAAAATCAGCGGATTTTTTCTTCCAGGGCTTTTAAGCGATTGTTAAGTTCATCGATTGCCCGATGGATCGGGTCAGGCAGGGCGCCATGTTCCAGCGGGTCTAGCCGCCGACCCTCGATCTTGCAAATCGTCGAAGGATTGCCAACCACGGTCGAATCGGCCGGGACCGGCTTGGTCACGACTGCCCCGGCACCAACCCGGGCATTATCTCCCACCAGGATATCACCCAAAATTATCGCCCCCGCCCCGATTACAACATTATTGGCAATTGTCGGATGACGTTTTCCTTTTGTCTTCCCGGTGCCGCCAAGGGTCACCCCCTGGTAGATAGTCACATCGTTGCCAATCACCGCTGTTTCCCCAATGACCACCCCGTTGCCATGATCAATAAAGAAACGCCGGCCAATAGTCGCCCCCGGATGGATTTCGATTAGCGTCAACAAACGCATAATTTGCGATAATAAACGGGGTAAAACCGGAATTTTCCAGCTATACAGGATATGAATAAATCGATGCGCCCAAATTGCCCAGAGCCCTTGGTATAAAAGAACCTCCAGAATATTTTTCGCCGCCGGGTCTTTGTCAAATATTGTCTTGATATCATCAAACATATGCATAATATTACCTCATTTTCTGTCAAAAAAGGGATTTTTTCCGGACACAGACAATGGAATGCCATAGGCAACTGCCAGACCCTGCGGCAGCAACCCACCCTCCATGGCGGCCTTGCCGACCGAATACATAATGCGGCAATCTATCCGCTTGTCGCTGGCCAGGCTAACGGCCGAACCGACAGCAATGCCCAGGTCGCCGGTATTATAGGCGCAAATGACATTGTCTTTTTCCGCTTCAGCGCAGTTGGTTCGACCGCAATATGAACAATATTTCAAACCGATGGTCTGTTTTTTTGTACCAATTAAAATGATCGCTACTGCGCTTTTGATGTTTTCCGCATCCCTTAAAAATGTCTGGTGATTTTCCCGTTCACCGATCTTTTTCATCATGGCCGAGAGACGGGGAATTTCGTCCCCCGACACAACCAGGATTTCCAGCAAATCAATCCCCCTAGCCTTGGGAGCTGTTCTGGCTGCCAAAGCCATGTCTTCAGCCGCCCGCAGTACCGCCTGGCGGCGAAATTCCGGTTCGCTGATCACCAATGCATCATCTCCTGCAGCAGATGCAGCTGTTTAGGGGTACCGATGGCTACCAAGACATCCCCATTGTCGACGACGGTATCAGCTACCGGCTGGTAGTTGAACTCGCCGCTATTTTTTCTGATGGCAACAATGAACGCCCCAGACTTTTGCCGGATGTTGACCTGGGCCAACGTTTTCCCAACCATGGTCGAGTCGGCTGATACCCGCAACTCCTTCATTTCCATCTCCATATGTTCACTGTGTAGCACGGCATCGAGAAAATCCACCGCCACCGGCTTGGTAGCCAGCGTCGCCATCCTTTTTCCAGCTATAAAATATGGGGAAATGACCCGATTAGCCCCCGCTTTCTTCATTTTTTCCTCCGCCTCAATCCCGCTGGCCCGGGCAATGACCATCAACCCGGGATTAAGCACCCGGGCAGAAAGGGTGACAAAAACATTGGCCGTATCAGAGTCGGCCGAGGCAATCAAACCCTTGGCCCGCTTGATGCCGGCATCCAGTAATATTTTGTCATTGGAAATATCGCCGATAAAATAGGGGATATTTTTTCCGGCCAGCTCTTCGGCGGTCTCCTGTTTGCTGTCAACAACCACATATGGTATTTTTGCCGCCGCCAGCTCAACCGCCACCTGATGGCCAACCCGGCCAAACCCACAGATAATGTAATGGTTTTTCATCTCCCTGATCAATTGCTCCATTTTTTTCCTCCTCCTATATCCCACGATCTGCCCTTCAATAATTATTTCAAACACCTGCCCGGCAGTGTAAGCAAAAGTCGATATACCGACAAAAATAATGAAAATAGTCAAAAGCCGGCTTTGGGTGCTCAGGCCAGGCAAAAAGCTGGCGGTAGAAAGGGTGGTAACCACATAATACAAAGCATTGGTGAAAGACCAATGTTCCAGCCGCATAAACAGGGCGGTCCCGCCCAGGACAATGGCCAGCAACAGGCTAACAGGAATTATCAATCTTCTTATTGGATTCATCTTCTCCCCCTATTTTAGCAGATAAACCGTAAAATCGCCCGGATGATAATCATGCCGCATGATAAATCTAGCTCCCAGAAAACGGCAGTAACTGATTATCTCTTCCGGCTTGAAATAAAAATAGCGCCCATTATTCAGGTCGGTTGAACCGGCCGATAAAAAAGCCCCTTCGCTTAAAAAGTTCATCCCGACACCAAAAGCGGCCAGGTCGTACAGGCGGGCCATCATTTCTTTGACAAAATCCAGGTGTGCCTCGGTATCGGTCGTCCTGATATTAAACACGCCTGAACAGATGACATAATCATATTTTTTTATATAACGGTCTTCCAGGATATCTTTAACTGAAAGGTCGGCGTCAGGATATTTTTTCTTGGCGACAGCCACAATTTTTGGCGATATATCATAACCGGTGTAGGTGATGCGGTGGCGGCGGAGCAAACCTTCGGCCTTAAGAAAGCCATACCAGTCGCCAAAACCGCAACCAACGTCAAGCAAGGTCAGGCCGCTCGACTTGCGGCCATAAATGAACAGCTCCTTGAGGATTTGGAAGCGAAGCCGCTGCGATTCGACAGAGTTCCAGTCCAGCGCTTTGTAGCTCTCGCCGTGTTCGGCCAACAAGCCTTCAAAATAAGCTATCTGATCACCCTTATTCATCTTTTGGCAATTATAGTGAAATTCCTGCGTTATCTCAACGACAACCAAACATGAGAACCCAACGAGTCCAAGGCCTGCCGGTATTCCGCAATTTGACGGAAGCCAAAGTCGTTCTAGGGAAACAAGTAACCCGTCAAACATTAGCCGCCCAATACGTTGAGCAATTTGGTCCGGCCGTTATTAACCACTGGCAAAGCTGCCGCCAACGGCAATCTTCAGTCCCCTTTGGCTACTTCGGCAGGACGCTGCAGGGCAAGTTAAATTTTGGGATTGTTTTTCGCCATGTCGTTGAGGACGAAAGCTGTTTAGGTTTAAAATTCGCTCAGGCTACCCGGACCGTGCCACAGCAATTATTGCGGGCCAATCAACCGGCCTATCTGGCCAGTGTCCTGGGACTTACTCAAGGGAGTCGCGGGGCTAATTGGGATCAGGTCATCACAAAATATGCCATCAGATCAGGCTTGCGCAATCTTTATCATTACAGTATTTTTGAAGCCTTTGTTGATCCGGACCATTATGGCTGGGCTTTTGAGTATGAGACCGAAGACGGCTCGGCCATCCTTGAAGGACATCATCTTCACCGGAGCGATTTTCGCGAAACATGTAGCTGGGACAACCTCGCCCAGGGGAGCCTGGCCTGGCGGGAGATCGACCACTTTTTCCGCAGCCATTGGGGAATCACCGTTTATGATGAGGCAATCGGCACATTTGACCCTCGCCTCCTTCCAGCCAATCATGAAGCGCTGCTTGAGGAGGTCAGCCGCCGCCTTGGCCGCCGCATCGGCAGCTTTTACGAACTTATCTACAATGGCGGTTTGGGAATGCTGGTCCTGGCCCCACAGGTGCGGGGGCAGCCGGGGAGATTGATGCAAATCTGCTATCCCCAGGCATTTGCATACCATCCAAAAGATGGGCCGGACAGACATTTGCGGGCCCATTGGTTTAAACAGCTGAATACCTTTGGCACTCCGGCAGAAAGAATAGCGGCCTTTTTGCACGAGCTCGAAGTCTGTCAGATCAATTTAAAAGATGTCCCAAGCGTTTGCACCCGCCAATGGTTTGATGACCACCATTTGGGCGATTGCTTGCTCGTCAAAGGAACAAGGGTTTCTGCCCTGGTTACGTTTTTTAAGACCCATTTTCCGGAACGTTTCGATGACGGCACCTGGCATGAAGGGGATTTTCCGCCCGCTGGGGCCAAAGATAAAAAACAACAGCATCTTGCCGTCAGAAAGATTCGCCCGGCCCGGCGAGATGGGGAAACACACCATCGGGCAATTTTTTATTTTGATGGGCATAAATACATTCTGCCCAAAGAATATACCGGCCTGACCATTCGGAGGGTTTCCGCAAGTTTTGCCATCATTTACCGCTCGCGCAAAGTCTTTGATGGCCAAGGAAAACATGTGCAATTGGTACCAATCAAAGGGGTGGTATTAAGGACGCAACCCAAAGGTAGTTTGACAATCATCCTCCAAGAGGGGGATCTATTAGAGGTCAACAGCCTGCTTTATTGCCGAATGCAAGCAACCGCTCCGCAATTATCACCGCGTTAAGCGCCGCCCCCCGGCGGAGGTTGTCAGCCACAATCCACATTTCCAGCCCGTTGGGAATAGAAATATCTTCTCTAATCCTGCCGACTAGCGTCTCGTCCCTGCCGGCACAATCAATGGGAGTCGGATATTCCCCTTTGGCCGGGTTATCAACCACCTTAACAGTCGGGAATTGACTGATTAACTGGCGTACTTCCTGAACGGAAATCTTTTTCCTGGTCTGGATATTGACGCTCTCTGAATGTCCAATCATCACCGGAACACGGACCGTGGTCGCAGTAATTTTCAGCGAATCGTCGGCCAGGATTTTCCTGGTTTCGTTGACCATCTTCATCTCTTCTTTGGTATATCCATTGGCCACAAATTGGTCAATTTGCGGCACGACATTGAAGGCGATCCTTTTAAAAATGCACTTGGCCTCAACCTTGGCGGCCGGGTCGGCCAGCAAAGCCCTGGTTTGAGCCAAGAGCTCTTCCACCGCTTCTTTCCCCCAGCCGGAAACCGCTTGATATGTTGAGATTACTAAGCGTTCAATCCCCACCCGGTCGTAGATCGGCTTTAAGGGGAGGACCATTTGGGCGGTTGAACAATTTGGATTAGCGATAATGCCTTTGTGTTGCTTAATTGCTTCGCCATTAACTTCTGGAACGATCAGGGGCACTTCCGGATCCATCCTAAAATGTGAAGTATTATCAATTACAACACATCCGGCCTTGACGGCTGCAGGGGCCAGCAGGGCCGAAACCTTGGCACCGGCAGAAAAAAGTCCGATCTGCATCCCTTTAAATGAGTCCGGGGAAGCAACTTCAACAGTGTATTCCTTCCCTTTAAATTTAACTGTCTGCCCGGCGGTTCTCTCCGAAGCTAATGGAAGAAATTTGCCAACTGGAAAATCCCGCTGCTCCAGCACCCGCAGCATTTCTTTCCCAACCATCCCGGTGGCACCCAGGACACAAACATTATATTTTTTTGACATTATATTTCTCCTCTTACAAAGTAATTATAACAAATCAATGAAATCACTGCCAGAGATAAACGACAATATAACGATATGAAATTGCAGCCAACAACCCCTTACATGACAGGCCTGATGAAAAAAGCCTGTCCCGCCCTGGCACAAACCCCTGCCCGCTTAGCCTGGCATAAAGTTATTAATAATAGACATCAACCTGCATACGGCAACTGTCTGATGAATTTATGGCAGCAGGGATTGGATTACCCATTTGTAGTGACACCTGATATTCAAGCGGAAGCTAAACAATTATTAATGCTTCATCGACCAACCTCACAATTGTCCGCCGCCCTAACTTTTATGCGCAGCCTCCATCCACCTCAAGCCACAGTTCTTTATAACGGGACTGATTACCCATGTTTTACTCATGAAGAAGGTGGAATGCAAATTTCCGCAGATCCACTATGGTCAAACGTTCAAAGATATTACTACGGCATCGCCTCGCCCGATCTTATGGCTATTGGCGCCGTCAGCACGGCAAACTGCCTGGAATTCAGCTATTTATTAATGACTTTATTACGCGGCTGCAGGATTGAAGTTGGACTAAAGGTATCTCCAAATCATGCATATTTAATCTCCAGATTGGACGGGACTCGTTATAAATTGGATGCTGGACTCCGCACTATAGAACAAACAGCTGAAACGCCGCTTGATGATGCCTCTGCTCTGGCATATTATTACGCTAATAAAGGCTTTGCATATTTAACCTACAAACAAGCGAAGGCCGCACTTCCATATTTGGTATCAGCTTGTTTTCTGTCGCCGGATTTAGCCGAGGCCTGGAGCAGCAGAAGTATTGCCTTAAAACAGCTTGGCAGGACGGATGAAGCCATCGCCTGTTGTTCTCGCGCGATTAAACTCAACCCCGGCTGCCTCACCACCCAAGAATTACATATTGAGTTGTTGTTGCATAAGGCCAGAAGCTTCGCTGAATTGCGCCAGTTTCAACCAGCCAGCGCCGTCGCTTTGGCAGTTTTAAGACAAGATGCAAATCGTCAAACAGCTTGGCGTATTCTGGCCGCCACGGCGTTATTTCTCGAGGATAAAAAAGAAATTCTTGATTATTGCCATACCAGGCTGGCGGTCGACCCAAATGACGCGGCCGGTCGGATAATCAAAGGTATCTGCCTGATAAGTTCTGGACAGGTGGAAACTGGGAAGGAATTACTTGAATCGGGTATTTTTATCTTAGAATCCTTGGCTGATCAGGAAGAGGGAAAGGAGTTTCTCGCTTTAGCCAAACAGCTATTGTTAATCCTAAACGATCCGACCGTCGAAAAAGTCAGCCACTGATTTGACAGAAATTCCGCTCTTCTGGCCATTTTCATTGATGATGCATTGGATGGCTACCGGGCTGCCGGTCACTTCACGAATTGCTTCCTCCAGGGCCTGCTTATTTTTGGCCTCTTCCAGGCGCTCTTTATGGAAAGAATAACCCTTACGGAAGCCAATCACTAATTTCCCATCAGAGGTCACCTCCATCGGCTCCCCTTCCCGCAAAGAAACATAGCCGAAAACACTCTTTCTTTTCATCCCGTCTAAAATAGTTTTCCAGTGGTCTTTTATTTTAACCAGCGGGCCCAGGTCTGTGACCTCCGTCTTCGTTTTTGGCTGTTCAACCGGTTGCGGGGTGGCCACAGGTTGGCCATCATCAACTATCTCTACCAAAGATATCTCCAGCACTAACCGGCCATGCGGATGCCATTTCATATCCAGTTCCGCCTGCGAAAGTGACTGCAAGATCATTTTGATCCTGGCCAAGGAGTATTTTTGCGCCTGCTCTTTTAAGCGCTGCTGCTGTTCAATAGTTAAATCTAACAATTCTCCAGAACCAACCTTCAAATGCAACAAGTTGCGATAATAGCCCACCAGATCACGGGTGACCTGCAGCATCGCCTTGCCGTCTTCAATCGCCCGGCGGACCAGGTCAATCGCCAGCTTCAAGTCGCGGCTGGCTATCGCTTCGCCAAATTTAAAGAGCAACTCCTCGTCAGCTGTGCCCAATAGGTTAACTACATCATCGTAGCCAATCTTTTGACCGCAAAAAGAGATCAATTGGTCAAAAAGGGAGATCGCGTCACGCATCCCCCCTTCGGCCGAGCGGCCGATCAGGTCAAGCGCCTTGTCATCAACGGTGATTTTTTCGTCCTGGGCAATTTTTTTCAGCTGCCCTTTGATTTCCACCAAAGGAATCCTTGAAAAATCAAGACGCTGACAGCGGGAAATAATTGTCATGGGAACTTTTTGCAGTTCAGTGGTCGCCAGAACAAAGATTGTCTGGGCTGGCGGCTCTTCAAGCGTTTTTAACAGGGCATTAAAGGCCTCCGGGGTCAGCATATGGACTTCATCAATAATATAGACTTTGTAACGCCCCTCCAAAGGTGCATAGCGGACCCGTTCCCGCAATTCGCGGATCTCGTCAATGCCGCGGTTGCTGGCCGCATCGATCTCGATGACATCAACGGCGTGGCCGCCCTTGATTTTTTGGCAATTGGCGCATTCGCCGCAGGGATTGATCGTTGGTCCCTGCTGGCAATTGAGTGACTTGGCCAGGATCCTGGCGGTAGAAGTTTTCCCTGTCCCGCGCGGCCCGGAAAAAAGATAAGCATGGGCCAGGCGATTGTTCAAAATCGCGTTCTTCAGCGTCTGGACAATCACCGGTTGCCCGACCAACTCGGCAAAATTATTAGACCGCCATTTTCTGTAGAGTGAAACGTAATTCATTTTTTCAATCCCCATTTACCAATTACCAGTTTCCAGATACTAGTTACTTATATACCCTTGGCACCCTTTTGCCGATCCCACATATTACTTCATAAGAGATGGAATCTTCAAGTTGAGCGACCTCGTCTGCAGAAATCCCTTCATTTTGCTGCGAGCCGATCAAAACAGCTTCGTCCCCGACTTCAATCTTGGCCGTCCCACAATTGACCAGTGTCAGGTCCATGGACACCCGGCCAACAACCGGAAAGCGCTTTCCCCGGATAAGCACATGGCCCCGGTTGGACATGCTCCGGCTAAAGCCATCGGCGTAACCAACGGGTAAAGTAGCGATCAACGCATCTTGTTGGGTTGTAAAGGTACTTCCATAACCCAACGGCGTCCCCGGCGGTACTTTTTTGAGATAAGTTACGCGGCTTTTAAAAGACAGGGCCGGCTGAAGGTTGACCAGACGCTTGGTATTTCCCTGCGGATAAAGGCCGTACATCATCAACCCCACCCTGACCAGGTCCAGATGGGTCTGCGGGTGGAAAAGAGTGGCAGCGGAATTAGCTGCATGCTTCATCGGGATAGCCGGGACTTTTTCGGCAATCGACTGAAACTTGGCAAATTGTTCAATGGTAAATCTGTCGACCGGGTCTTCGGCCTGGGCAAAGTGGGTAAAAAGCCCTTCGACTATCAGGCCGGGCAAAGAGGCAACCTTAGTTATAAAAGCCAAGGCCTCGGAAGGGAAAACCCCTACCCGACCCATACCGGTATCCACTTTGACATGGATCTTAGCCGGGCGGTTGCGTTTCTGCGCCTCTTCAGAGAGAGCTTTCGCTTCCGTAAAAGAATAAATTGTCTGGGTCAAGCCATGCTGGACAACTTCATCGGCCACAGAAGTCGGCGATTCAGTCAAAATTAGTATTGGCGATAAAATTCCGGCTTCACGCAATTCCAACGCCTCTTTGACATTTGCCACGCCTAAGTAGTCGGCCCCGGCTTCCCCCGCCGCCCTGGCGACCGCGACTGACCCATGGCCGTAAGCGTTGGCCTTAACAACAGCCATAAACCGGGTAACCGGTGATAATAGTTTCTTTATCTCTCCGATATTATGTTTAATTGACGCTAAATTAATTTCCGCGAAGGTGTTCATCAACTAATTTCTCCAATTCCTCATCAGGCAATTTGATATCTCCCAATTTGACGTCACGGCCAGTATCGGAACCGTGAAAGTCACTGCCTCCGGTAACCAGCAATTTGTTCTCCCGGGCAAAATTAAGAAAGAATTCAAATCTATCAGTCCTGGTAAACGGATAATAGACCTCTAATCCGCGCAATCCGGCCGAGACCAGCTCTGGCAGCATCTTCTCACAATCACATAAGGCTGGGTGGGCCAAGACCGGGATCCCCCCCGCTTTGGCAATCAACTCGATCGCCGCTATCGGCGCCAGCTTAAAATGTGGAACATAAGCTGGACCGCGCGAATCCAGATAACGGTTGAAGGCCTCTTTAAAATTCTGGACCACCCCTTTTTGCATTAAGACCCTGGCCACATGGGGCCGGCCGGGGGCTTTTTTGCCGGCAATGGCATAAACCTCTTCTGCCGTAATATCAACCTTTTGCTGGTTGAGTTTTTTAACTATTTTTTTAATCCGTTCAATCCGGCTCCGCTGAATTATTTCCAGCGTGCCAACCAGTTCCGGGAAATCAGCATTAATAAAGTAACCAAGAATGTGAATTTCGGCCCGCTGGCTTTCAGTCGTCAACTCAATCCCCGAAATTATCTTTATCCCGGCACTCTCGCCGGTCGTCGCGGCCTCGGCCACGCCATCTGTGCAATCGTGATCGGTCAATGACATGGCCGTTAGGCCCGCCGCCTTGGCCATTAGAACGACTTCTGCGGGAGAGTTTGTTCCATCTGAATGTCGGCTATGGATATGGAGATCGGCAGGCATTACACAAATTATAGCAAACAAAACCGGGAACCGCGACCTCAGGCTAAAAGAAGGTCAGTATCAGGTAATCAAATATTTGCGGGGTAATTTCCAGGCCTAATAAGGTCTGGGTAAAAGCTTGGGCCGCTACCTGGCCCAGGCCGGGGATGGTCCTGTCAACCTTCAAGGGGCCCCATTGCCAATAAATAAAACGGTACTTTTTATCCACTTCGCCCAGCCGCTCCAATTCCAAGTGGCGAAATAATTCTTTGGCGACTAAAAGCTTTAACAACCGGTCAGAGAGCTCCTTTGATTGTATCCGCTGCAGCAGTTTTTCATGGAATTTTCGTGAAACAACAATGGCTTTCTTCTCCCGGCGGTATTCGCTCTTGGCTAACCCCCCTTTTTCTTCTCCCAGCACCCGCAAGCCCATTTTCACGGCAATTTTACGCGGGTCACTGCTTTGGTATTCGGTTTTAACCATCAACGCAGCCTCATCCCCCAACCCCATAACCTCCTGGACCAACTCAAGTTTTTTCCCCTCCGGCAATTTTTGGAACATTTTGTCCTTGGCTAAGCTCAAATATGCCAGTGCCAGGCGATTTCTTTTGGCAAATGATTTATTCATAAAGCATCCTTATTTCATCTTTGATTTTACCGTCATCCACGGTCACCTTGACGTAATGGTAAAATCCCCCAAACTCCGGCGGCAGATATAATGGCGCCCCGGCCCCGCCAGTAACTATATAAGTCACACCGTTGCGCTCTGACTTGGCGTAGCCGTGGATATGGCCGGTAAAGACGTAATCGACCCCGAATTTTTCAAACAATTTCATCAGTTTTTCAATGATGGCCCGGCCGGACATGATATGGTCTTTATATATTTCCGAAGGATCAAAAACCGGTTTGTGCATTATCACAAAGAGGTGCTCCGAAAGGTTATTCGCCAGCTCCGCTTCCAGCCAGGCCAGCTGTTCCGCATCAAAACTTTGTGCAAATGAATTGTCGAGGACAATGAATTTGGCATTTTCATAAACAAAGGCATAGTACGGACGGCCGAATTCCTGCCAAAAATTGCGCCAGCCGCCATTGACCGCATCGTGATTGCCCATTGTCTGGTAAACCGGGATATGTAAAGACTTGTTCAGCGCTTTGTAGGTTTTATATTCTTTTAGCGTCCCATAGCCGGTCAGGTCTCCGGCGCTGATTGCAAAGCTCAACGACTTGTCGGCATTGAGCTTTTTAATTAACAGCTTATAAGTCTCTGTCCTGCCCTGATTGTCGCCAAAAACAGCAAAGGAGAAGGCAGCAACTTGAGAGGAGAGGACAAATACGATCAAAACAGTCAAAACCACCAGAACGGAACCCGAGACTAAAGTCCCGGTTCCTCCAATCTCTGCCTTAGGAAACCGCGAATTCATTCGCAGGTTCCCACTAAGAGACAAAACCCAAATCCTTTAAGACTTTTTTTATCTGGGCCTTTTCGTTTTCTGTTGGCTCAACCAACGGCAACCGCGGCTTGCCGACCGGTTGGCCGACCAATTCCAAGGCATATTTGACCGGCGCCGGGTTTGAAGTGATAAATAATACTTTAAATATCGGCAGCAGGCGCAAATGGATCTCGGCCGCCTTTTTTGTCTCGCCCGCCAGAAAAGCTTTGACCATTTCAGAGATTTGTGGACCAACAATATGGGAGGCGACCGAAATAACCCCTTGAGCACCAACTGACATCATTGGCAAAGTCAGCGAATCATCGCCACTCCAAAGGATAAAATCTTTTGGACAAAGCTGGCTTGCCGCCGAAGTCTGGTCAAGATTTCCCGCCGCATCTTTCAAACCGATGATATTTTTAATCCCAGCCAACCGAGCGGTGGTCTCCGGCGTTAAATTGACTCCCGTCCTGCCCGGGATGTTATAAATAATGACCGGCAGGGCGGTATTTTGGGCGACAGTTTTAAAGTGTTGGTATAACCCTTCCTGAGAAGGCTTATTATAATAGGGGACAACCACCATCACCCCATCAACACCGATTTTTTCCGCTTGCTGGGTGGAATGGATAGTTGTGGCTGTAGAATTGGAGCCGGTGCCGGCAATGATCCGGCATTTGTTACCGACCGCTTTTTTAACTACCCGATAGAGTTCATATTCTTCTTCATGGGTTAAGGTTGGAGATTCTCCAGTCGTGCCATGGATAACCAAACCCTCCGAACCATTATTTACCAAATAATCCGCCAAGGCCTCTACCCTTTGCCAATCAACCGATAGATCTGGCTTAAAGGGGGTGACCATGGCCGTAATAATATTTCCTAAACCTGTCATTAAAACACCTCCGGATGTTAGTTAGATTTTAGCACAAAGTTGACTTGATCGCCCTAAATATATCAATTAATTCCAAAGGCTTTCTTCAATTCCTTGATCCGGTCCCTGATCTCGGCCGCGGCTTCAAAGTTTAGCTCTGTGGCCGCCTGCTGCATCTGCTCCTCAAGCGAGCGGACCAAGTCGGGCAATTCTTCTTTTGGCAAAAATTCCTTCAGCCGTTTGATCTCTTCCAACTTACTCTCTCTGATCCGATCAGAAATGTCGGCAATTTCTTTGACAATTGTCTGCGGGACAATGCCATGTTTTTTGTTGTAGGCTATTTGGATTTGGCGGCGGCGCGTGGTTTCCCTAAGCGCCCGCCGCATCGAGTCGGTCTCTTTTTCGGCATAAAGGATGACCAATCCGTTGATATTTCTGGCTGCCCGGCCAAAGGTCTGGATAAGAGATGTCTCCCCGCGCAGAAAACCTTCTTTATCGGCATCAAGGATCGCCACCAACGAGACCTCGGGCAGGTCCAACCCCTCCCTTAACAGATTAATGCCGACCAACACATCAAATTCACCCAACCTTAACCCGCGTAATATTTCAATCCGATCAAGCGTTTCCACATCAGAGTGCAAATAACGGACCTTTATCCCTGCCGCATTAATGTATTCCGATAAGTCCTCAGCCATCTTTTTGGTTAGCGTTGTTACCAGGACCCGTTCCCGGCGCTCAATCCGTTGCTTGATTTCCTGAAGCAGATCTTCTACCTGCCCTTTTGCCGGGCGCACCTCAACCGCCGGGTCGATTAACCCGGTGGGACGGATGATCTGTTCAACAACTTGCTTTGAATTCTCTTTTTCATAAACTGCCGGCGTGGCCGAAACAAAAACCACCTGGTTAAGCCGTTGTTCAAATTCCTCAAATTTCAACGGCCGGTTATCTTTGGCCGAAGGGAGCCGGAAGCCAAAATCAATCAGCGTCTCTTTGCGTGAACGGTCACCAGCATACATTCCCCTGACTTGCGGAATGGCAATATGCGACTCATCCAGGAAAAGCAGAAAATCCTTCGGAAAATAGTCCAACAAGGTATAGGGAGGTTCACCGGGCTGGCGCCCATCAAAATGGCTGGAGTAGTTTTCTATGCCGTTGCAATACCCCATCTCACGGATCATTTCCAGATCATATTTTGTCCGCTGTTCCAGGCGCTGCGCCTCAACCAGCTTATTCTGCCGCCGCAATTCCACCAGACGGATTTGTAACTCTTCTTTAATGGAGGCCAGAGCCTTGTCCATTTTCTCTTCAAAAGTCAGATAGTGCGTGCCGGGAAAAATAAATAATTGTTCCTTACTTGCCAGCCTGGCCTGCGAAACAGGCTCCAGTTCAGATATTTTTGTAATTGTGTCCTCATCCAATTCCAACCTGATCAGATTTTTTTCATAAGCCGGCATTATTTCTATGACATCCCCCCTCACCCTGAATCTGCCCCGTTTAAGCTCAACATCATTGCGCTCATATTTGACCGACACCAGGTGGCGCATTATTTCCTCCCGGGAGATTTTCTGGCCAACCTGCAGAGACAAGGCCGCCCTGGTGTAATCTTCAGGTTTTCCCAAACTGTAAATACTGGAGACAGAGGCCACAACAATCACATCCCGACGGGTCAGCAGCGACATGGTCGCTTCATGCCGCAGGCGGTCCAGCTCATCGTTGATGGCTGAATCTTTCTCAATATAGGTGTCGGTTTGGGGGATATAGGCTTCCGGCTGGTAATAATCGTAATAAGAGACAAAAAACTCAACAGCATTATTGGGGAAAAACGTGCGGAACTCCTGACAAAGTTGCGCCGCCAGGGTCTTGTTGGGAGAAATGATCAGAGTTGGTTTTTGCACCGCTTGGATGACATTGGCCATGGTAAAAGTTTTTCCCGATCCGGTCACCCCTAGTAATGTCTGGAATTTATGTTTTTTTTCCAACCCCTGCACCAATTGTTTTATGGCCGTCGGTTGGTCGCCTGAAGGCTGATAATTAGACACTAATTGTAATTTATTCATGGGCTCTGATTATAGCAAAAAAGGATTGAAATTTCCGAATGGCAAAACCGAAACTAGACTATGAGTTTGATAACCACCAGGTTTACCGGCCGCAAATGCGGGACAGCATTTATTAATGCTCAACTTTGGGCGAAAATGCCTCAAGCTGAACAAGTAAATCTACTTGGAAAAATAGCCGGATCGCCTATCCCGCCCGGTGATATTTCCGGCCGCAATGTCATGATACATTTACGCAGTCCAATTATTGACTGGACCAACGAAGTTTTTTCTCTCCGTCTTAAGGGGATAATCCCTGACGTTCGGCCCGACGGGACAGTTAGTGAACATAGCGGCAATGGCGTTGATCGTCATCCCTTTGTCGTTAATGAAAGTGGCATACTGACCTGTGAGCAAGCGCGGCAAGGGACTCCTGAAGGAGGACATTTTGCCGATATTGCCGAACATGAATATCATTTGGCTGATCAGTTCTGCCCGGAACATGCCGACCATGCACTGGCTTTTGGCTCATACGATGGCATCAGATATCAGTTTAATGGGGTTGATCATAAGCTCGGGTTTGTTGTCTTCGGGGTAGAAACCGCCGATGATTTTAGATTATCATCAATTTTCAAATCCCACCTGATTGGCATGTTAGATAATTCAGATTTCCCACAAATTGGTCAGTCATTTGGCCAAGCGTTAGCTCGCTTTCACGGGGTTCGCGATGCCTATCGCGGAGGATATATCCACCGCTACTTGCATTGGGGAAATATCGGACTGATTGCCAGTGGCCTTGGAGGCAATTCAGGAACCAGGGTTATCCTCCGCGATTTTGAATCAACCCTTTCCTTAAATGAGTTGTCGCCCCGACAACGAATTGGCTATCTTTTCATTGATATAGCCCAATCAATCCTTCTTTGCCAGGGAATGGCCCTAAACATCCCGGACTATTTTGGAAAGACCGAACTTGAATTATATTTTATGCAAACATATTTTGGCTCAGAAGGGATTGAGGCCTGGTCTAAAATGCCAGACAGAAACAATTTCCCCGCCATGCTTAAACAGCTTAAAACAGATTGCATTGCCGGCCAGGCCGTTGATATCGTCAATTTTCTTAATACTCATCCACAGCCATTTTTCCGTTTCCTGGGTGACTATTTAGGCCAGCATGTTCTTTAACAACTTTCTGGATTGTTCTTTTAGCACAAGCAGCGAGCCTGAATTCCTGATAATTATATCTGCCTGGCGAGAAAACTGTGATTGGCGAACCTGACTATTAATAATATTATTCGCCTGCAACAAAGTTAAACCTTTTTTTCTCAATCGGCGAAGGCGGTGGCGTTGTGGGGCCAGCACCACCCAAACCATATCAACTTTTTTCACCAACCCGAGCTCGTTTAATATAGCGGCGTTGACCACAACAACCCGTTTATGGCTCGCCCGCTTGATCCTTTCTGATACAGCGGCTTTCAATTGAGGATGAACTAATTTATTAAGGAGTTTTAATTTTCTTTTGTCGGCAAAGACAATCTGTCCAAGCTTCTGCCGATTAATCTTGTCCCCTTCACCAATTATCGCTTGTCCAAAAGTCAGGACCAGTTTGCGCCACAGGGCGGTCCTGGGCCGGTAGAGCTGATGGGCCAATTTATCTACATTAATAATATAGACCCCAAGGCTTTTCAGGCTTTTTGCCACCTCATCTTTTCCGGCGGCGGCCGGGCCGGTCAAGCCGATAAGCCAGGTTTTGTTTTTATGCATAAGCAGGGCCATTATAGCAACTATTTTCCCTTGACAAAAGGAGCCGGCTCACATAAAATGCAAACAATGTTAAGGAAATTAATTGCAGCATTGGCAGTAATGTCCATCATCTCTTCTGCTGCTTTCGCCGCCATTGATTTGCGTTTTCCTTACGCTAACGCCACCCTTCGACTCCCCCCGGCCTCTGATCCCTTTCCCGGTCTGGGGACATATTACACAGCCCTCTCGCAGGGGATGAGCAGCGCCCTCTGGAACCCGGCGTCTCTGGGTAGGCTAAAATTAAGTGAGGTCTCGCTTGGTTGGGCAACCTCGGCCGGTTTGACTGAAGTCAATAAAGAGACCAAGGTCAATGAGTTAAGCGGGACCATGGAGGTCGGCGGCGGTGGAACAGCCGATATCAAATCCCCAATCAATTATGCCGTCTTTTTTCGCTATCCAGCTGATTTGATCGGCGTCGGCACGACCACCAGAGAAATAACCATCAATACGAACGCCAAATACGTCACTAATTCCTCGGGACTCAATTTTTCCGCCGCCCAGAAAGTTAATGACTGGCTAGTCGTTGGTTTTGGTTCATACAATCCGGTGGCGGCCGATTTTGACATTGCCGGAGATTTCCCCCTGACCGGCCGGATGGCCATGAGCCTGTATGGGAAATCTTTTGGCGATATGCAATTCACTAATGATGGTAAATTAAGATATACCTTCAACTCGGACGGGACAGTCTCAACGCTGGAAACAACCCAACCGGTCTGGTCTGGCTACTTATCGCAAGAGGCGACCATTCCCTTCACCAGCTTGACCGAATTAAGGAACAATCTGCGGGTTGAATCTCCCTATATGGCTACCCTGGCCAGCAAATACCAGAATGTCTATTTCGGCCTCAATATTATTCCCATGTCGGCCAGTGGACAGATTGAAAATGATGTACGGGCAGTCTGCAGTTCGACCACGAATGATCAGCTGATCTATGTCCCCAACTTTGATCCGAACGACCAGACCCAAGCCGGAAATTGGCTGGCCGACCCAGATAAGTATGCAACCGAAGCCGGCTATTCGCGCAAAACCATCGACCTGCCAAACGGCGAAATTGTCGGCGATGCCAAATATCGGGGCTATTATGCCGGCAGCGCCTCGCGCATGGATTTTGGTATGCAATATGATGTTGGCGAATGGCTCACCCTGGGGCTGGCGCTGGAAAACTTTGGCGGCGCAGTTATGAACCTCAAAGGAGACGGCCAGGCCGCCTACGTAAACTATCGCGATGTCAGTACAGCCGAAATTGACACGCTCCTGCAGCCAGGGAGCAACTCGACCTGGACCATTTTCAAGAATGCCTGGATTACCACGACCGAAGTTAATGGGACCCCCCTCTTTCTGGAATCAGAAAAAACTTTTGCCATGCCAAAACGGACCAGAATGGGCGCCGTCATTAAAAAACCGATTTTGATCGCTTTAGACTATGAACAAAACCAGACCGGCTTTGTCGTCCCCGGCACCAACGAAGCCAGCAACATCAATGTCAGTAACCTTAACTTCCTTCGCCTGGGTGTAGAGACCCAGGTTTTTGCCCTTCCCTGGTGGCTGCGACTGGGGACGACGCTGGCTTTTAAACCGACAATTACCGGCGGCGTCAGTACCGAAGCCATCGATCGGGCTTTTCAATTTGGGGTACTGCCTACCCGGCTGGACCTGGGGACCGAGGCTAATTTCTGGAGCTATAAAGTCGCCGGCTCATTTGGCATTAACGCCATGCCGGCAATTAACCTGATGCAATTTGACATGATGAATGCCGACCTGGCTAAAATGGTTTACTACAGTCTAACACTCAACAAAGAAGCCTGGACGGTGAATTATCTTTGCCAGGTTGATGTCATGTCAACGGCTGCCACTTATGGCGACAAACCGGTTGACGCCCAAGGCAACAGGAATTTTGAGGCCAATGACCTCAAATATCTGCAAACTTTGGGGGTAACCTATCGGTTCTAGGAGAACAAATTATGAAAACTCAACATAAATCAAAAATTCGAATCTGGCTTCCCCTGCTGATTCTGGGCTTGGGATTTTTGGCACCGGCTAATGCCGCTATACTGAGCAATGAAGAATTAACTACCGTGACGGATAACAGCCTAATTGTCACCTGGACGACAACTGATGAAAGTTCCACGACCGAAATCCGTTACGGCATCAGCTCATTAAATCAAATCTTGACGGTTGAAGGGACCAGCAAATGGCATTATGCCCAACTTACCGGCCTCTATCCGAATACTACCTATAAATACCAGATTAAGTCTGGCAATAGCCTGGGCACAGAACAAACTATCCAAACGCTGGAAAGGCCAAGCGGTGATTACCTATTCAGCTTTGCCGTGATGAGCGACCCGCTCTATGCCGAAGGCAAAAGCTCAACAACCGGCGCCCGGGGCATCCCCTACTCGGTCTGTCAGCATATCCTGACCTCGGAGGTGGCCGATATTGCCGGCCATGGGGTCGCCTTTACTGTCATTGACGGCAACCTGGTCGATATCGATCCAGCAACAACCTATGGCGACCAGATAGTTTCAAAAATGATGCCAAAGCTGGAATCATTGACCGGAGCCAGTGACCTGCCGGCCGGCACCGCCTACAAGTATTTGGTGACACCTGGCTACAGCGACAAAAAAGCCTCTTATACGACCGACTGGGTAACCAACGGGTTTAAACCGATCACCAATCCGATCAGCCTGGAAGCCCGCTATGGTTTCAATGCCACCAGCAAAGATGTCGACTCGGTCATGAATTACAGTTTTAGCTACAAATATTATAATTTTGTTTTTCTTGATTCAGTCCGCCGGCCGGCGACAGCTACCGGACTGATCAATACCGACTTTGTTAGATCAGCTATCAGCGCCGAAGCCAGAAAAGCCTTTATCTTTTCCAGTTATCCGACCTATGACCTGCGCGGGGTGATGGTCAATGGTTCCCTGGAAAAGGATTATCCGATTGACATCCCTTCGTCCGAAGGCGGGGTTTTCTGCATAGACAACGACGCGGCCCTTAGAAGCACCCTCGAAGCACTTGAGGACCCCAACGGCAATCCCCTGGCTGCCGCCGTTATTTCCGCCCACATCGGCGATAACTATAAGCGCTCTATTAATGATATAACGTATTTACGCCAAGGGCCGGCCAGCCAATACCCGACCGGTTATTCGATCTACAAGGTTTATTCCAACGGGTTCATTAAATCATTTTATAAGACGACCGGCCGCAACGGGGATGGCAAGCCTTATTATGAGGTGGCCAGAGATTTAATTTCCGATGAAAGCGGCGTTACCGGCCAACTTTTCCAGTCATTCTGGCTCGGCTCCAACAGCATGAGAAATTTTTCGACGACCTATCCCTTTGTTCCGGGAATTTCACCGGCTGTCAACCGGACGGCCCCAACCAGCAACGAAAGCACGGTCCCCCTAAACAGCCCGATTATAATTACTTTTAATAAACCGATGCTGGCCAGCGCCACTAATTTGACAGAATGGGTCACCATCGCAGAAACCGGCGGCAGCAATGTCGTTATTTCATCCGCCAGTTTTGATGCCTCACATACGATCCTGACCGTTAATCACGCTAATTTAACAATCAATAAAACTTATACGGTTACAGTTAACAGCTCCAAGGTCCGTGACGAGGGCTCTGGAACCATGGCCAGTGATTATACCTTTGCCTTTAATACCACCGACAGTATCCTGGATGTGACCCCACCTGTCGGGGCCGTCAATAATTTTCCACTCAATACGGTAACCGACCCCCTGCCCTCTTTTGTCGGAACAGCTACCGATGAGTCGGGCGTAGCAGCGGTTGCATGGCGGATCGATGGCGGTAGCTGGCTTTCGGCAGAAGCGGTTGATGGGGCTTTTGGCTCGACCAGGGAAGTATTTTCTTTCGTGCAAAGCACTCTCTTGAACAACGGCACACATGTGCTTGAGCTAAAAACCACCGACATCGTCGGCAATATCAGTACGACTTTTTATAGTTATTCTTTCACGGTCGCCGAAGACAAACCGGCCATCTCTGTCCGCATTGACGGCCGGCAACCTTTACCGGGCGATACAATTGCTGCCACCCCCAAAATCCAAATGAGCATTGTGATCCTAACAGAACCGGCAACCGGTGAAATAATCATGGATACAACCAGGATAAGCCTGGCCTCTTTAAGCCCGGTAAAAGTAAATACAACATATTATGTCACCTATGAACCAACCACTCCCTTAAGTAACGGCCCACATGGTTTTACCGTTGAGGCTTATGATGGCAATGGCAATCAAGGGGCTTATCAGCTGAACCCGCTCTATGTCGAATCGGCCAACCCGGTAAATGTCCAGGGACTGGCCCTCAATTATCCCAATCCTTTTGACCCCAGCACCCAGACAACAAAAATTAGCTACAACTTGACCAAAGCCAGCACCATCACCATCTCCATCCTTGACCTGTCCGGTAACCTGATCTACAAAGAAAACTTTGCCAGTGGCTCGACCGGTGGTCAAGCCGGTTACAACGAGGTCACCTGGACTGGCCGGTCGGCCCTCGGCGATATTGTCGGCAATGGCCTATATATTTATCTGATTATTTCCGACGGTCGCGTCCTCTCCAGAGGCAAACTGACGGTGCACAAATGAAACAATTTAAATTAATCGTTGGGCTTTTGTTGTTGGGGTTGATGGCCTCCGGCAGTGCCTTGGGTGCTACCGGTATTGCTACTGACCCGATGCGTTCGGTCTTTACCGCCCGCCAGCTGGGCATGGGGGGAGTTGCTGTCGGCTTTGCCCACGATGCCAGCGGCATCTTCACCAATCCATCAGGACTGGTCGGTCTTAATTTTCCCCAGTTAGTCGCTACCTCGCGGAAACTGACTCTCGATGAAACACAATATATCTTGAGTGGTTGGGCTTGGCCGACCGATTACGGGGCTTTTGGACTTGGTTATGTTGGACAAAGCACCGCCGGCTCCATACCGACTAAGCTTGACCCGGCTACCGGACGAATAATCCAGGATCCCAGCCAAGAGGCTAGCAGTTATTTAAACAGCGTCTTGACCGTTTCGTACGCAAAAAATGTCCGGGCGCCATTTAATCTAAACCTTGACCTGGGTGGTAATTTGAAGTTTTATAACCAGACGCTGGCCGGAAGTGCCGCCGACCGCGGCACCGGCATGGCCATAGATGTCAGCGCCAGCTATAAGCCGCTCTCTTGGGTCAAGGTTGGGGCCTTAGCACAAAACTTTTTGGGCGCAACAATAAAATGGGCCGGGTCAGAAGATCGTCTGGGTGGTTTTTATAAAATCGGTGGAGCCTTTAATATTTGGGGAGCGACCGGTGAAGCATATATTCCTCACTCACAGTCCCTGCAGGCCGGAGTCGATGTTGATCTCCCCAGCGGAGTCTTGGCCAGCAGCGGCGCCCCCAACCTCCATCTGGGGGCGGAATATTCTCCTTACAAAGATACCTTTCTGCGCACCGGCTGGGACAGCAACGGGCTTTCATTGGGTATTGGCATGGTTAATGGCGGTTTCCGTTTTGATTATGCCTATGCCACCAGGGGGGATTTACCGGGCGATAATCCGCACTATTTTACCCTCTCCTATGTTGGAGAGAGGGTTTTGACTATCAGCAAGAAGTTAAAGAATAAACTGGCCTATTTAAAATTTGTCTCTCCCAAAAACCGCTTTATTACCGATAAAGACGTAATCACCCTATCCGCTGAAGCCTGGGCTTTGCGCCGGACAGACAAAACCAGGACCTGGACCGTCACCGCCATCTCGGATACCAAAGAGGTCTCGGAAATATTTGAATATGAACCACTGGCCCAGGTCACGCTCAATAGCCGCCCCTTTGTTTCCGGCACTTTTGAAGCAGTCGAATCATTGGGCGGCGGACGCAACATTTTCCGGCTTTACGGCCAGGTCAGTGGAGAGACGCTAACCGCTTCGGCTGAACTAAAAGTCTTGAGGATTGTCCCCTTTGATGATGTCCCAATGTCATTTTGGGCAGCCGACCCGATTTATCTTAACGCCGTGCTGGGAATCGTCAACGGCTATCCGGATAATACATTCAAACCGGAAAAAGGGATCACCCGGGCAGAGCTAGTCACCTTGCTGGTCAAGAGCCTGGGGACCCCGCAGGCCACGCTTGACGGGATTGGGACTGATGAAGTTTTCAGCGACGTCAAGTATACCCATTGGGCCCACAAACACATCACCCACGGCAACAGTCTCCGATATGTTACCGGCTATCCTGATGGGACATTCAAACCAAATAAAGTTTTAACCCGGGCAGAGGGAATCACTATTTTGGCCCGGTATGCCGGCCTGACCGAAGAAGCCAATGTTGCTGGCGCCCCCTTTCCTGATTTAACGCCTGGATTCTGGGCCAACAAATACATCGTGCCGGCCAAACAGGCTGGCTTGTTAAATTATCTCTCCGGCAAAGAATTTGAATTTAAAAAAGAATTTACCAGGGCTGAGGCCTGCGAAATCCTTATACAAGTCCGCCATATCAAGGATAAAATCGATGCTTATTGGGACACCGGCCTCATTTCTGCGGGACAATAGAGTAATTCTCCCCGTCGGTTTTTAAGGTGATATTCCCTTGCCGGTCTGTCCGCCAGATTCTGATTTGGGCGGCGGCCAACCTATCCAATAAGCTACGATGCGGATGGCGATATTTATTATGCCTGCCGACACTGATGACCGCTTCTGATGGTTTAACTAATTGTATAAAATCCGGGCTGGTTGAGGTTTGGCTGCCGTGATGCCCGACTTTTAAAACTGTCGATTGTAAATGCCCCGCTTGGCTGGCACAGAGAAACGGTTCCCTTGCCTGGTTAAGATCCCCGGTTAAAAGGAGGGAAAAGCGCCCATAAGCCAAGCGAGTGACCAGGGAGTTGGCATTGCAATCATCGTCTCCCGGCTCGGCGGAATTAAGCACTTCAAGACTGATCCCTCCGCCCAGATCAAACAGTTGGCCGTAATAACCGATTGAGTATTTTATGGCATTCATGGCAATCAGGGAACGGAAACGTTGATAAGCTTGAGAAGAATAACTATCCTGGTCGTCGATGACCGATGCAACCGGTAAAACCCCCAGTATCTGGTTAAGCCCTCCAAGGTGGTCATCGTGCGGATGGGTCAAGATAACCAAGTCCAGCCCCCCTATTCCCTGACGACGGAGCTCCTGCAAAG